>MDSO01000030.1_pt1 | contig 28145 bp, 2 predicted proteins | sample 1005691 | NCBI WGS metagenome assembly MDSO01 (sample SAMN05526595, study PRJNA338239) | gut metagenome | isolation source: stomach gut content | host: Acanthurus sohal | place: Saudi Arabia: Red Sea | collected 2011-04 | reverse complement strand
GCACTGAGACTCTTCGTTCAAAGAATTGTTGCTTCACACTTAGTCCTTGGAATTTAGTTGACTAAGGGGTCAGCTAAAGGGGCGATGAAAGTCAAGTGCTAAGTGAGGGGGAGTGGTGCCCTCCCACCAGTCTGCACAAAATTGCGGGGAAGCGGTGCCCTCTCCGTCTTTACAACATTGCAGGGAAGTGGTGCCTCCCTCCGGGAGGGAGGTGTCAGCGTTAGCTGACGGAGGGAGAAAGCGTACATACAAGTTTTTGTTGCTTTCAAGTAACTTGCAAATTTTGCAAGTTCATATTTCTGTCATTCAGAATTTAATATTTGGAATTGTTAATGCGACAACCACTGTCAGATAAGCTGATTGAGAGGTTGAGAGTTGGTAGCTAGATCCAAATTCGAATGCGTAGCTTCTATTACATGGCTAAGTTTTCAAGACTATTTTTCAAGTTGCGTACTTAAGTCTTCCGTCCCCCGGAAGGTGGACGCGAAGCGGGCGGATAGAGTAAAATTGCAAAATGTGGGATCAGCGCACTGAGACTCTTCGTTCAAAGAATTGTTGCTTCACACTTAGTCCTTGGAATTTAGTTGACTAAGGGGTCAGCTAAAGGGGCGATGAAAGTCAAGTGCTAAGTGAGGGGGAGTGGTGCCCTCCCACCAGTCTGCACAAAATTGCGGGGAAGCGGTGCCCTCTCCGTCTTTACAACATTGCAGGGAAGTGGTGCCTCCCTCCGGGAGGGAGGTGTCAGCGTTAGCTGACGGAGGGAGAAAGCGTACATACAAGTTTTTGTTGCTTTCAAGTAACTTGCAAATTTTGCAAGTTCATATTTCTGTCATTCAGAATTTAATATTTGGAATTGTTAATGCGACAACCACTGTCAGATAAGCTGATTGAGAGGTTGAGAGTTGGTAGCTAGATCCAAATTCGAATGCGTAGCTTCTATTACATGGCTAAGTTTTCAAGACTATTTTTCAAGTTGCGTACTTAAGTCTTCCGTCCCCCGGAAGGTGGACGCGAAGCGGGCGGATAGAGTAAAATTGCAAAATGTGGGATCAGCGCACTGAGACTCTTCGTTCAAAGAATTGTTGCTTCACACTTAGTCCTTGGAATTTAGTTGACTAAGGGGTCAGCTAAAGGGGCGATGAAAGTCAAGTGCTAAGTGAGGGGGAGTGGTGCCCTCCCACTAGTCTGCACAAAATTGCGGGGAAGCGGTGCCCTCTCCGTCTTTACAACATTGCAGGGAGGTGTCAGCGTTAGCTGACAGAGGGAGAAAGCGTACATACAAGTTTTTGTTGCTTTCAAGTAAATTGCAAATTTTGCAAGTTCATATTTCTGTCATTCAGAATTTAATATTTGGAATTGTTAATGCGACAACCACTGTCAGCTTTAGCTGACTGAGAGGTTAGGGGTTGTCAACTAAAGGGAAATGAAAGGCTCTCAGCTATCAATGAAGTTGACGGATAGGTCGGATGGAGTATTTTCTATCTTTTTTTGCAGTAGGTTCATTTTTTTCTATCTCATCTGGCATGGATTTATTGACGTGCTTTATGACTATAATAGACGTAATAATAGCCGCTGAAACAGCTACAATATCAGCTATAGGCTGAGCATAGATAATACCTATTACGCCGAAATACTTTGGCAAGATTAATATAAGAGGGATTAGCACAACTATTTTTCTAAGCAATGCTATAAATATAGAACATTTTGCAAATCCGAAAGCCATAAACGTACCTTGGGCTGCCATTATGAGTCCTATCAATATAGATCCAGCAAAAAATATTATTGTTAATTGCGATCCTAAAGTAACTAATTCTTCACTGGACGTAAATATGCGGACAAATTCGTTTGAAAATCCAATTATTAGCGTTGTGCTGATTACCGAAGTAATGGCTGTGTAACCAAAAAGTAGTTTCAAGATTTTCATCACTCGTGTTTTATTTCCGGCTCCATAATTATATGCTAAAATTGGTACGATACCTTGTCTGAAGGCTTCTATAGGTATGAACTGTATCGTAGTTAGGCTTAACAATATTGTTAGGGCAGCAATATAAAGATCGTTTCCATAATATTTGAAGCTAGCATTGAATACTATATTGACCAAACTATTTGTGCTCTGCATAAAGAAAGAGGATAGGCCAAGCATAAAAATAATTTTGATAAAATCTTTTCTGATTGCCAATTGAAATATATTTAGTTTTATGACACTCCTTTTAGATGACAAGTAACAAATTATCCATATTGCGCTTAATCCTTGAGATACAATAGTAGCTAAGGCGGCACCTTTTACGCCCATATTCAATTTAAAAATAAATATTGGATCTAAAATGATGTTACTTATTGCGCCGATAAATATAGATAACATGGCGACTGTAGCGTTTCCTTGACCGCTTATAAAAGGATTTAGACCGATACTGAGTAATACAAAAACTGTGCCGACTAAATAAATTGATAAATAATCATTTGCATATGAGAAGGTTACATCGCTAGCTCCGAATAAATATAATAATGGTGTTTTTGCTATATATAAGATAAACATGGATAAAATAGAAAGAAGTATCATTAAAGTGCTGGAAGTTTGCATTATATCTTTAGCGCTCTGATAATCATTTTTCCCCAAATATCTAGATAGCAAGGGAGCGCCACCCGATGCTGCAAAAGCACTTAAGGCCACGATAATTTGCAAGATAGGAAAAGTTATTCCAATACCTGTCAATGCTAACTCACCTTCGCCGGCTATTTTTCCTATGTATACTCTATCTACAATATTATATAAAGCATTGATTAATTGAGCCATTAAGGTTGGCAAAACCATGCTAAATATCAATTTATTTAGCGATTCTGTAGCAAAACGTTTGTCACTATGATCCATAGTCTCAGATCCTTTCTTAATATCTTAATAATATATACAAGTTACATATATTTTAATACATATTTATATTTTAATCCTGCAAAAAAATTAGAATTATATAAGAAAAATTTGTACTCCTGTAATTAACATGAAAATTTTCGTAAGGGAGCTGTTGCATTAACAATCTAAAAATTACCCCTGTCGCTGACTCCATTAGTTAGCTAAGTTCAAGTACAAAGGGCAAGTACGCAAATTCTTTTATTTTAAAAATAGAAGGATTATAATCTGGTGCCGTCATCTAACGACAGCTCCCATAGAAAATAAAATTGCGAGGAAGCGGTGCCTCCCTCCGGGAGTGAGGTGTCAGCATTAGCTGATGGAGGGAGAAAGCGTGCATACAAGATTTTGTTGTTTTTAAGTAAATTGTAAATTTTGAAAGTTTGCATCGTTTTTCTGTTATCGAAAATTTAATACAAAGTGCTGTCCTCCATCCATTGACTAAAATTAAATTTCAAGTGAACTCAACCTCTCCGTCACTGCGTGACACCTTGCCTAGAAGGCATAGCCGGGAACTTAAGAATCTTTTTGCGTAGCTAACTAAGAGTGTGGGTAACCTGCTCCCCTTCCAGGGGAATAGCCGGGAACTTAAGAAGTTACAAAATTGCGAGGAAGCGGTGCCTCCCCCCGGGAGTGAGGTGTCATCATTAGTTGATGGAGGGAGAAAGCGTGCATACAAGATTTTGTTGTTTTTAAGTAAATTGTAAATTTTGAAAGTTTGCATCGTTTTTCTGTTATCGAAAATTTAATACAAAGTGCTGTCCTCCATCCATTGACTAAAGTTAAATTTCAAGTGAACTCAACCTTTCCGTCACTTCGTGACACCTTGCCTAGAAGGCATAGCCGGGAACTTAAGAAGTTACAAAATTGCGGGGGAGGTGTCAGCGTTAGCTGACGGAGGGAGAAAGCGTGCCTTCTAGTTGTAGTTGCTTATGTGATCTGTATACAAAATTTATAAGTGATATAGTTAATTTTCTTAAGTTCCCATGTATGCTCCTAGAAGGAGAGGCTGGTCGGAGAGTCTAAAACAGTCCCCCTACAATTCCCATGGAAATTTCCGTTAATCTTATGCTATACCCCCATTTATGGCCAATCATCAGCTTAAGTTATTGGTAAAATAACCGATATGTCTTATGAGTACTTATACAGGCTATTTTAAAGAATGATAACTATAAAAATAATATAAAAATAATATAAAAATGACTAGAAATGTTCACAAGGGGGACTAGAATATGAAACTTAAAAAGGGTTTAGCGGCCGTTTTAATATCTACTACATTAACTAGTAATTTACCAATATATGCTCCTGTTTTAGCTAATACTTCTTTCGAGGATACTGACAATTTTAGCGATGAAATTTTCTTCGATGAACAGCTTTTTCTTCAGGAAAATTCTTTAGATTTATCCTTTTCGTCTCATGCCGATGAGTTGATTCTCTCGGATCAATTATTAGCCTTTGATGAGTTTTCTTCTCCTGACTTTAATTCGGATTCCTTTATCGATGACTCTTCTATTATCGAGGACTTCGAAATTATGGATCAGTTCTCTTTACCCGAAGAATTCGTACCAGAATCGATAGGATATGAAATTCCTACCTTAGTCGATAATTCCTATGTCGATCATATAGAAGAAATTGATTATCTTCAGGACATTTTAGATGAATTTGACAGAGTGGAGGCGGAACGTAAACTCGTCCTTGTTTATGAAAACTCTACTGCTGAAATCCAAATCGGCCTTAAATGTATTTCTAAAGATCAAATGGACGCTTATATATCTGAGTTGACAGAATTCAGAACAAACCTTCTTGGTTCTTATACAGACTTTATGGATGAAACTGCCTATAATTCACAAAAAGATATGTTAGAATCCATAGAACATAATTTCAAGCAACATTTAGATAAAGGAACTTATTTTAGTTTAAACTCTTTACAAACTTTACTGGACAACGCTCAAGATGTCATGTTCGGAATAATATCTGGCCCTCAAGCATCAGACGTAGCAAAAGGGGCCAAATTTGTGTCCCATACTATTTATGACGAACTAACTGTTCATATCACTGAAGCGGAAAGTTATTTAGCAATGTCCGTTGAGAATATAACTGAAATGATAATCGCAAATATAAAAACCCTAGAAACTAATCTTGCTCAGGCCACTCAATCCTTTATCGATGCAATAGAAATTGGTACTAGTATAGAAGGCGCCAAAGATTTGTTAGCAGATTTGATTTCCAACGCCGAAGATCTCAATGATAAGTTAGCTTGTATTGAGGATGGTGATCTATTATATGAAAACCAGCAATATATTCTAAAAGAAGATAAGCAGACATTTACGGATGCTATCGACGATGCACAAGAAATTTTAGATGCCATTTACGAAAACGGTTCAACACGAGATGTAGAGGGTGCGATATTAGCCATAAGACAAGCGACAGCGTTGATTGAAACTAAGGTTAGAATATACAAAGAGTTAGACACAATCGAGCTTGAGCAACTAATCGATTCAGCACTAAAATTATCGGCTGAAATTGAAACTCGGGATATAGCCCAAATATCTGTGCTAGAATTAATGTCGGACGAGGAAATTCCCGATAACGCTTTTGTGACTAAAGAAGAAATGAAAGCATTGCTAAATGCTATCGAAATAGCCCAAGCTATTGTTGCCGATCCTAAAAATTTAACTACCATAGACTTAGCGGTTCAGGACTTAAAGGTCGCCATTGCTATATTTAAAAATAATATAAAAATTGGATCCGAAGGAGAAATAGAAGATGTTCTCCAAAGTTTTGACATGTTCATAAACGATATAGAAGATCAATATGACGACATTATGGAGAAATGCAAAATTATTAATAAAGACCCAGAGGATGTTGACAAAGGTCAAGAATACATCTCCAAACTTGCTGACAATACTATGCGAGACGCAATAGATAAGGCTAAAGAAATATCCGAGATGATCTTTAGTGATTTAGAAAATTGTCAGGCTACTATATTTCAGGAACGCAAAAATTTAGAACAAGCCTTAATAGTATTCAAATCATCTATACAAGTTGGTACTAAAAAGTTGGATGTGCGAATGCTAGAACGTTTAATAGAGGATGCGCTAGAAGAAAAAAGTGATGTCGTGATTAGAAATGAATCCGAGGACGAAGTTGAAGCTTATATCTATTTTGTGGATGAAGAGACTATGAATGAATTTAAGGCCGTTATCGAAGCCGCTCAAGAATTAGTAAAAAATCCACTAGATATCGATGATATCAACGCCATGGAAAATGCTTTAGATTTAGCCATGGATAATTTCAAAGATGCTAAGTCAAGAGGTCGGGGCGAAAACAAGCAATATGTATTTGAAGATTTACAGACTGCTTTAAGCCAGACGTTAAGTGTGAAAAATGGTGTATTAATTCTAGAAGAAGATCAATTAACAGAGGATATAGCATTAGGAACTAAGTTTATATTAGCAGAAGATTTTGAGCTATTCGATAATAATATTTCTCCAATCGAAAGAGAAGTAGAGAAGTTAGTCGAAGATCAATTAAGAGGATATACACCTAGAATAAATAGCAACAAGATCCGAGAATATATGGTTATTCTTGAAGTTGCTGTAACCGACTTTACGGATTCCCTACAAATAGGCACCGGCCTAGTTGTCGAAGTCAATGAATTAGCCGAAGTCGTAAACAATGCTTTCGTAGCCAAAATGGATGTGTTCGAGGCGGAAAAATCTTCTTATGTTATGGACGGTAAAAGTTTTGTTACTCCTGAAATAATGGCTAAATTCAACGAAGCTATCAATTCTGCCACTATTGCTATGGACAGTCCTCGTGATTTATTAACCGTGATCGACGCTAAACAGGCTTTAGAGGATGAAATCAGAGTTTTCAAATATGCAATTGAGCAAGGAACAAAAGTTTCTATCATAGACTTATCAGAATTAAGAAATGCTATAAACGGTTTAACTAGACAAACTAGAAACCTTATTGGTACCGACTTATCTGCTGCTGAAGTACCGGATAGCTTAACCTTTGTAAGTCCCAAAGAATACGATATCATCCAAACTTATTTAGGCCGAGCTAACACTGTCCTTGTAGACGCTGAAATGTTAAACGAGGATAGCGAGCTTTCTGAAATAAAGGACATGGAGAAACGTGTAAGTATTGCTCTAGATCACATATACGATGTCCCTTTCGATATCGAAATTCATGACGGTAGACTCGAAATCTCAGAACTAGAAGAATTTTTCGATAACTGTCTCTTACTCCTAGAAAATGATATCGCTATTTATCCGGATGATGTGCGTTCCGAGGATGTGGATCAATACGTAGAATATAGTACAATAACAGACTATAAAGCCCTTATGTTGGAAATGGCCAAAGCTCGATCTGTAATAGAAAATCCTTATGTTTTTGTTGACGACCAAGATTCAGATAAAATAGAATCGGTTATCGATACAACCTTAGAAAGTTTGCAAGAAGCTTACGATAGTTTTTACGAAAGTACAAAATATGGAGACAAAGATCCGAACGAAAATTATAATGATCGTAAGCGAAATTATAATGAAGAAGACGATGAAAATTCTCAACTAAAAGATGAATTAAAAGACGAGATAAAAAAATTAGAAGATCTACTAGAATCTGCTAATCATATAAAGTTTGGCATATATGTAATAGCAACCGATAATCAATCGGTAGAAGAAGGGATGGCCAAAGGCGTAAAATATGTAAGCATAGACGCTGTAAATGATCTAAACGATGAAATAAATGACGTTACCAACGACTTCGATAATACTTTATCCGATTTTAATAATATCGAAGACGACGATATTTCTACCACAGAAATCGAAGACGTTATTTCTTCTTTAGAAGATTATCAGGATACACTACAAGATGCCATCTCAGATTTTAAGTATGAAATCCAAGAAGGTGAAAAAGTATACGAACACCTTTCCAATATATCCGCATTAGTTGAAGAAATAGAGTCGGCTTACGCTGCAATGTACGGGGTTAAATCCATAAATTCTATTGCAGATTTAGTTTCTCTTGGTACAAAATTCGTATCTCCAGCGGAGTTAGAAGAATATATAATGAATATAGCTCAAGCCGAATCAGTTATCAGGCTAGCGAGCAATGCTACCGAGCAACTAGTGGCCGAAACAATATATAGCCTAAACGATTCTATTCGCAAATTTAAGGATGCGATACAAGAAGGTAATTATCTTGATTCGACCGAACTATTAGAAAAAATAACAGAAATTAACAGATTACTTGGTAATGTTATTACTTTAGGAGACAGAATTCAAGAGAGCGAAGTAGACAAAGGGACTGTTTTTATATCTAGAAGTAACCGAAATAATATAATTGACTTAATTATTCAGGCTCAAACAGCTATAGATAATTCGGATCCGATAGCCATGGATGAAGCGTTAGAATCTTTGGATGATATAATAAGGTTCGAATTTGCTGATTATATCAAAGTAGGTACTTTTGCTAACAATACCAAACTGGAAAATCAAATAGAAAAAGCATGGCACTTAATCAGAAATACAATAATAATGGATGATGAGATGGAGCCAGGTAACGTAGCCAATGATTTAGTTTACGCCAATTATTCTATGTTAGAAACCTTGGCCGATGAGATTATAAACGGCACTTCTATATTACTAGATCCGGATGCTGAAATAGAAGAGATAGCAGAACAAAGTAGAGTAATAGAACTAGCTATGGAAGAATTCCAAAAAAATATTATACTCGGTGCCTTATTTACCCGGACTGGTTTGGACACCTCTGCGCTGATTGAATCTATAGGCGAGGCTAAATCAGTATTGGAAGTAACAATGCCTGGTACTGACCCTTCTTTGGTAGAAACTGGGTTATATATTGTTGATGAAGAGTTCATAGATAACTTAATAGATAAGGTCAGAAATGCTGAATTTTTACTTCGAAATCCTGGTAGTAAGTATTCCATCGAATCCATTATCGAGGATCTAGACGAGCAAATTGATGAGTTAGTTAACAACCGAGAAGAAGCTAATGGTCCAGTCAATTTATCTATGATAGAATCTTTAATAAATAAGGCCGAAAATATAATAGCAGATGTGAATGAATCCGAAGATACGATTGACGAAGAAAAATTAATTCAACTTTTCAATAAAAATATATTTGAAGTACCTATCGGTATAAAGTTTGTTAACACTTTTGAGTACAATGAATTAACCGAAGCACTAGACGATGCTCAAAATAAATTAAGCGGAAATAAGCAAGAAGTCGAAAATGCTACTCTCAATTTATCGGATGCAATATCACTATTCCAAGCTAACATAAAATCCGGTAAAGGTTCGCCAGAATCAGGGGCGGATAACGTAGGTAAATTACTAAAAGCTATTCAAGAAGCGAATGATCAGAAAAAAAATGTGACCATTTTAGATTTACCACCGGAGCAAGTTGCCCAGGGTGTTAAGTTTGTAACCTCGTCTATGATGGAATCCCTTAACCAAATCCTATTAGAAGCTAACTTACTCTTAACCAAATTACTAAAAGAAGAAGGTTTACTGCAAAGTGAGCATTCCCAAATAGAAAATATAATAGATGAATTAGAACGTGTCCTAACTGAAGAGTTTAATATAGAAAAAGGTCAGTTAGAAACTGGTGATCTGATAGAATTAATAGCAGAAGCCAAATCTATTAGAGAAATGGACGGTGATCACAAAATATATATTTTGCTAGAAGATTCTGACTTTCTTGACTCGGATCCATCTAACGACACAAGAGATCCAATAACAGTAGATAAAGGTATCCATTATGTATCTCCTAGTGTTGCGACCGAATTAGACTTGGCCATAGCCGATGCTGAGTCAGCTATGGCCTCCAGTAGATCCAGTGCGTCAAAAAGAAGTGTGGATTTAGAATATAATTTACAAACCGCTATCGAAACTTTTCAAAAATCGATTAAAATCGGTTCTGCAACCATAGGTCAGGCCACCGATACTAATAACTTCTTCTATATGTACATGTCTACTTCATCCGATGATCAATCTTTAGCTCAGACTATTCAGGAGACCGAATCTTTGGTTAATAAATCAACTTCAGAAGAAATCGGTATTTTGGGCACCGATAAATCCGCTTCCGAACTAGATTCTAGAGTTCAATTTGTGGACAAAGAATTAAGACAATCCCTCGATAACGCTTTAGATGAAGGTAAATCCAAATTAGCTCTACAAGAAAAAGGCGACGACCCCGATGATCTTTTCGACGTTGCTCGAGCTATCAACTCTATTAGAGTGCGTGAACAACAACTCTTGGCTGCTGCCCAATCCGGTTTAGTTAATACAGAAGCGCTTCGGTCATTATTAGCCAATGTTATGTCTGATAACCTAACTATCGGTCAATCTACTCAATACGGTGTTGGTGACATCGATGATCCGGCCACTAACCAAACCGATTCTGATAAAAAAATTAAGGTTATAGATCGACCTGATGATGAGCCAGAATATTCTTTCGAATATGTCGACGCTAACGTAAAATTTATTTCTTCTCAAGAATTTCAACAAATAGAAGATAGAATAGAAGATACAATCAATAAATTATTGGCCTTAACCGATAACCAAGTAGATGAAGACATTGCCATAAAACCACTCCCAACTTCCCTACTCCCTCCGTCACTTCGTGACACCTCCCTCGGAGAAGGAGGTAGAAGCCGTAGTATAGAACACAATGAAGTCTCCCAATTAAAACTTCAATTAGAAGATGCCTACAATTTATTATCAGAAGATAATTTAAAAGTCGGTTCAGCAAATCTTTATGGAGAGTATGAAGATATACCTAGCGATAAAGAAGGAGCATCGTTAACTCAACGTATTTACTCTCTTCGTCGTCCAACTATGATATCTCCGGATAAAGAAGCTATGATGATCGATACTATCCAAATATTAAACGAAGATCCTTCTAATGTTCAGTCCGCTATTCAATATGTAAGAACGACCGAGGATAAAACCGAATTAGTCAATGCTCTAGAATTTGCCGAAAGTTTGACTGTCGATAATTATACTGATCCATTCGATGTGTCTACCGCATTGTTAAGGTTAAAACGTGCTCAACGAAAAGTTTTGCAGGGCGAAATCGATACTCCTAGCAATTATGAAGATTTAATTAAACTAATAGATTATGCTAATTCTCTACGAGCTATAGTGGGTGCGGGACTGTCCCCCTCCGGGAGGGGGATGTCAGCGAAGCTGACAGGGGGAGAATACGTTTATACTACAAATGCTTTAGCTCTAAACGATTTTGATACCCAACTAGATATCGCTCAAAAATCTCTACTAAAATCTAATGGATCTGACGAAATTGCTTCGGCTATAAATAATTTACAAGCTGCTATTCAGCAATTTATACCTCAGCTAAAATGGGATACGGATCACTCTTTAACTATCGATGACTTGAGTGAATTATCTTTTTCTCACGCTAATACTAATGACTTAATTCAGGATTTCCAAATAGAAAAATCTATCAATCCAGATACTAGTAAAGAGATCTATGTTATTAAAATGCCCGTCGGAACCAATGCTTTTGCTATAGACTTAAACTTTAATTTAGGATTATCCGAGGATCAATATGCCGAAGTAATTACAGATTTGGACGATGAAAATATTTTTGAAGATGATTCTAATAAATATAGCATAGCAATATCCGAGTTCCAATATACTAACCCAACGATTGAAATTGAAAACTCTATGCTAAAAATTCATGACCTACGAACTTTGGCCGAAAATCAATTAACAATAAAATTAATGCACCAATTTATTAGTCCGGATATGTCCATAGAATATCCATCTATAGAACGAGAGATCGTGTATAAATTCGAGGTGGCTAACACAGCAGAGACCAGCGATCTACTTAGTAGATTATCTTATGCTAACAAACTAATAACGGATTTAGAAGTTATCACCGATAAATCTATATTCGAATCCGAACAATTAGGATCCGAAGAGAATCCAATTCACAAAGGTATTCGCTTTATTACACAAAGCAATGAAAAGATTTTGCGAGAAGCTCTAATCCAAGCCAATAACATGAAAGACGATCTACTACCTGATAAACGGATATTAGCAGAAACAATCACCAACCTAACCCATGCTTTAGAAAGCATCGATTTGGGAGAGACAAGTAAACCAGAAATATACGAGCTGGAAAATGTAGAGAAGCTAAACAAACTAATAACAGATACACAATCATTACTCACCAAAGGTTCTTGGCCTTTTGGCCCGGTTAATCCAACACAAGAACCATGGTTAGAACAATCCCTGGACGATAATTTAGACGATATTTCAGCCCAAGATTTATACAATGAATTGATCGTAGCTAATACTTATTATCATACACTTCAAGATGCTTACAATATCGAAGAAAGAATATCCGAATTAACTAAACGATCCGAGCAATTTGCTGATGCTTTAATGTGGAAAAATGGCCAAACTTTAGATCTCGAATCGCTAGAAATATTAACTATAGCTGGCCAACCTATGCAAGGTGTAAATAATTCTGAATCGAAAATTGCTTGGGCGGATACCGGTTGGTCTCCAATAATGGACGAAAATAACGAACCTACATGGCCGAATGAGTATGAACAGTTTGCTAAAATTTATCTTCCAGCTGGGTGTAATGAATTTTTATTAAAGGTAGCCGGAAAAGAAAGTGTGATTGTAGAACCGATCCCTAAAGAGGACGAAGGTATATTCATAGAATCGGACGGATCCATAAAAATTGAAAATGTAAGTAACTTGAAAACAACCGAGGGTACAGTGGATATAAGATTATCTAAAGCCATCGATGATTTAAAAGTATCTAAAGTTGTGAAATTTAAAATAGATATTGCTGACGATATTAGCTTGTCCGATATTATTGCTACTGCTAAAGAAATGATGAGAGGCTTAAAAGTTGTTCCGAATAGTGTAATGTCAGAATACGAAGATTTACATTTTGAAGAAAAAGTTCATAAAGGAACTAAATTTATCACGGTAGAAAATATGCAAACATTGCGTAGCGCTTTAAATGAAGCTGAAAAGAATCTTGAATTAGGAAATAATTTTGGGGCTGAAGCATTACAAATAGCGTTGGGTAAAATTCATGTAGGTAAAGCTCCCATCCCAACCCCGGATGAAATCAACGAGCTAACCACTAAACATTTGAACAAATTAGAATCCGTGTTAAAAAAAGCAGAAGCTATTCTTTATTATACTACTCTTGTGTCTAACGAAAATGATCACAACGATATTTATGGCGATCCTACTTTAGATAAGTATTGCTTAACAGACATGGAATACCAAGCTTTCCAATCAGCTATAGCAAAGATTACGGCGATTTTTATAACCACTTACAGAGATATGCAACACAATACTCCAGTAGACCTTAATAAGGAAGAACACCAGTTAGAAGTGGACATAAAAACTGCTATAGATCAATTAAGTTGGAGGGGTAATTTAACTGAAAATGATCCTGATTTTTATAAATTAGAACTAGGTGACGGTGAAGAATCTCCTCTAACTGACGCAATAACATTTTCGGATGCCAGCGGCGTTGAGATAAACGATATAGTCAAAAGTGAAACCGAAGAAAATACAATAGAATTGCAAGTGCCGTTAGGAATAACAAACTTTACAATGAACCTTGCGGTTAAACCACATTCTAGCATTCACGGTGCCGGCGAAATAGAAGTGACTGTGCCTGAAAGTGGCGAAACAGAATTAGAAGTAACGATGCAGCATTCATTAGCTAATGATTTAGTGTCCCAAGTTAATTCGCAAGAACAAACTACGGCCGCCGACGAAGTTCCGGAAATACCAACAATTTCTAAGACGATGAAATTTAGCATCGTACAAAATGAATCCACTGATTTATCATCTGATTTGCAGTCAAGAATAGACTATGCTAAAAACGCAGCTCAGGGCGTAATAATGGTTTCCGACGGTACCGAAAATATATATTCTGGAGAAAAATTTTTAACTGTTACCGAAGCCAACTCTTTGGTTAATGCTATACAAAAAGCCGAAAGCTTAATAGACTCAGGAATAAGCGAAACTGACGAGATACAGGACGCAATAAAAGCGATTACTTCTTCGGTAGAAAAAATAAAGGTTGGTTCTATGCCGACCATAGTGGTGAACGCCGAAGATATTTTGATCGAATTAAATAAAGCTAAAGCTTTAGCCGCAGCGAGTGTTTTCGCATTCAAAAAAACTGATGAACCAAATGATCGAGTAACTGATAAATTTGGTAATCAGGTAGAACATTATTGGACAAATGATGAGGAAAATAAATTAGCATTCGATAAAGCTATTGCTAAAGCTCAAACAGCAATCGTTACTAGCCCAACTGTAGAAATATCGAATAAGGCTGAAATCATAAACGATTTACACAAAGCTTATGGAATATTTGAATCAACTTTAAACTTTTATTCTGATCCTTCGTCTAATCCATCAAGCGTTAGATCGAATATTTTACCTTCGGATATTACGTTTGCCACTGAAATAATTTCAGATGTGATCTATTCAAAATCAATAGATGAGCACAATAACAATATTCATACGCTTAAAGTTCCGGCCGGAACTAAGAAGTTAGATTTAGCATTAAAGTTAGATGATGGAGTAAACGTTAAGATTACTGAAGGAAATGACTTTACAGGATTAGAAGAGCCAAGTCTAGATAATGGAGAAGCGAAAGTCTCTATAGATGTTGTTCAAAACAATCCAAATGAGGATAAAAACGTTCAGTTGGAGAATAGGAAATTTGCAATAGAATTAGAGTGTTCTAAATTTTCAAGTGATACCGCCCACACAATATTCGATGTAGACGACCTCGGTACGGCTGTGCCGAATATAGAAAAAACCGAAACATTTATTTTAGAAGAAATGCTAGAGCCGACCAGAAATGATTTGGCCAAACGAATCGAATTTGCTGAAACTTTAATCAACGGATTAATAGTTCTAGAAAATCCAGAAGCAGGAACTGTGAAAAAAAGCATTAATATAGCAAATAAAATAGAGTTAGACAGAGCCTTAAGAGTTGCTAAACGACTTACTAGTACTTCTTCTGAAGTAGAAAATCAACGTGCCATAGAAAGATTAACCAATGCTTTAGAAACAATCCATAAAAATGAGAACGGAATAGACCTTGATGAAGACAATGCTATTTTACAAGGACACATGGCCGAAGTCGAAAAAGTCCAAACTCTAATTAGTTCGACTGTAATATCACCGGATGGAAATTATGATTTAGACGGATTATCGATAGAAAATTATTGGGTAAATTCTCAAGCAGTTGGAGAAACATTGGCCGAGAGTGCAAACGTTGATCACGACTTAGCATTAACTGCAATTTATCAAGCTATTGCAGAGGCAAATACTTCAATATATGGAGGTTCAGGTTTAAGTTCGTATGATTTAGAGACAGCCGTAGATAAATTTGTAGCGTATTTGAGATTTAAAAATGCTAGCGGTTTTTCTGCTATCAATATTTCACCGGCCATAGAATTTACCAATTCTAATGATGAATTAATTACTTGGATAACCTGTAAAAATAATTATGATAATTCTGACTTGTTAGCATTGGATCAATTTACAATATTAGCTCCTACTGGAGAATATAAATTCAATATGAAAATTACGCCACAACCTGGTGTAAAGATTAAAAGCATAGTAGACGGATCAACAATACTGGACGATGCAATAATAGATAACTTTGTAGCAACGTCCGATCCGATTATTCTCGAAGTTGATAATAGGGCCGGATCATTTACGATAAATTTAGCTCATGATTTCGGCGCAACCCCGATAGATTATCCAGAAGTGATAAATCAAATTAAGTTTACTATCGATAACACAACAGAGGCTTCTATTCCAGTATCCGAGATTATTACTAAAGCCGAACAAGAGATGAACGAATTAGAAGTTATCGATGAAAATTTAGTAGAATCAACCTCTATTAATCTTTTTGCTGTTCCAGAACAATTGGCAAATAATGCGATCGCCAATAAAATACATGAAGGAGTAAAGTATATTTCTTTAGAGGATTGGATAGCGCTAGATAATGCTTTAAAAGCGGCTCAAGAGCTTAATAACGGGGGCAGTGCAACAGCAAATAGCTCTGAGATCCAAACTTTACTAACAGCGCTGGCTAATATCAAAAAGGGTAAAGCACCAAAACCGACATTGGATAAAACAACACAAGAGAAATTAACAGAGTTGCGCAACAAAATTATCGAAGCCGAATCTATAGCCTATTATACGGTTAGAGAATCTTTGGATGATGATAATTTCAAATATCGTTTAGATGATCAATCTGAATGGGAAAAATTTAAAGGAGAAATAGCAAAAGCAAATACGATAATATATACGACGACAGGCTCGACCAGTTCAATGGATGAGGGCTTAAAAAATGCGGTCAACAACTTGCAGGCCGAAATCAATGCGTTTATAGATAAATTAAAATGGAGTGCTGCCGACGGACTAACACCTGAATGTACTTTAGATTATATAGAAGTAAAAAATACGACGGCCGGCCAATTTTGGTCAGATTTATCTGGCCCGAATACTTCTACAGGAGAGCATAAAAGCTTAATTACAGATGATACGGGCTTAGCTATCCAGGATATTGAATATGAATTTACAGAGCCTACGCTAGAAAATGTTAATGATTTAAAGACATATAAATCTAAAGCAACGATAACAGTACCAAAGGGAACGACGAAATTTAATTTAACTCTAAAAGTGAAGGACGATTCTAACATTTTAATCTCGGCCAATAATATGACAGCCGAAGAGTGTTTGATTATTCCGGTAACTTTGCCGACAAGTGGAAAAACTAAGTTTAACGTAACTTTGAGCCATAACTTCGATAGACTGATGAGTAGTCGGGTGAGGCCGGAAATTTATAGGCCGACTATTGTTAAAGAAATAGAAATCGAGGTTAAAACAGCCGACACAGGAGACTTAGGAAAAAGAAAAGAATATATTGGTCATGCTATAAGTAATTTAGATGATTTATCAACCTCCGATACGCTTGTAGATGAAATACAATTTAAGATGTTACCGAATGAAATAAAAGCAGAAGAGATAAATAAAAACGTAAGATTTACAACAGTCGATGAGATGCTTTATATTTATAATGCTATCAAAGAAGCCACCAATCCAGACGTTCAATTAGAAGCGATAAATAAGTTAACAATCGGTGCGGAAATGATAAAAAAAGGCCAACAAGAAACGGTAACAAGAATTGCGCCATTGAGTAAAGCGGCCGTAGTAGATAGTTCTGAATTATTAGAATTGGTACTCGGTAAAATAGATTCTAACGGTACTTTGATGGACAATGATATTAAGTATAAAACTAGTGACGAAGCTATAGCGAAATTTATGACGGCGATAGGATTGGCGCAAGCAGAAATTTATTCTGGCCCCGAATCTAAGGTTATAGACGATAGGCAAACAGCGGAAGCTTTGTTAAAATCCATGATGGAGTTTAGTGAACAATTATCATTGAAAACTCCGGTCGAAAGCACAAATCTATTAGACATGGAAATAGTCGGAGTTAAACACGCAAAAACGGGACAAAAAATTGACGCTGCAAAAGTTACCGAAAACATCGTCGATCTCTCATTTAAAGAAATTACTAATGAGGATATTTCTAACGAGACAAAATTAATTGTCGATAATAATGAAGCTTATACTATTTCGGTGCCAGCCGGGACAACGTCGTTTGCATTTGAGTTAAAACTTAATAAGGATGTGAAGGCACAAGTTTCTGATGGATCTGATATATTAGCAACTGCAGACTATGAGATAAATCATAGCTCAACCGATAATGAAATGGCAACTATATTTATAGAGTACGATGATGAATCTGATCCTGCACAATGGAACATTATGGATGAGAGTGGTGGTAATTCTTCTCTAGTAGAAATGACGGCAAATAAATTTATGCTTCATTTAACTTATAGTTCGAATGGTAGTGATCCGGATATTAGTAAGCATATTAGATTTGAAATTGAGGAACAAGTGGCGGATTCGGAGTTAGCCTTAGAGAGTGTTATAGATTATGCTGAATCCCTAATATTAGATTCAAGCAAAAAAGTCGAAACTTTATTGATCGTTCCAGATGAGAGTTCGTTGAGTTCTGTTCCGGATACACAATATGCTATTTATCCAGCCGAAAAAATTAAGTTAGATCGAGCGTTGGCCGTAGCTTATGACCTTAGAGAAAAGCTTAAACAAGGTACCATCGTCGTTACTAAAGAGGCGATAAAATCCGCGGCCGAGAATTTGTCGGGAGCATTGGAAGCGATTCAACTTGGTGAAAATACTAGTGGCGGTGCTCAATATCCAAATCCGGATCCAAATCCAGAGAATCCAACTTTGTTTGATCAAATTTATCAGGTTAGAGAATTAATTAAATCGACTTCGGTAACTAATAATTTAGGAGGGCAAGATTTAGATAATATAGAAATAGGAAATTATAAATATTGGATAGAGTTTGAGGATAAAGAATCAGCTTTAGGTTCAACTCCAGATGATTTGGACGATAATCTTTTAGATTTATATACAGCAATAGCAAATGCTTATTCAGTTAGTGATACTGCGATTAATTCAGACCTTTCAAGTGCTTATGAATCATTTATAGATTATCTTCGATGGAATAATAGTTCGGCGGATAATCCGGGAATGATAAGTATCGATGAATTAGAAATAAGTTCGAATAAAGTTGATGGCGGATTGATAACAGGAGCGACATGGATAGGTGAGTGGACGGAAGCTCAAGAAAAGTTAACAAGCGCAAGTGGAGTCGAAGGTTCTGGTCAATCAACTCTGGCCGAAAATGCTGTGAAAGCTCTTGATAAAGTGATAATCAGTGTTCCGCAAGGTACTTTTGGTGAGCATGGATCAGAAGCGACAAATCTAGAAATAAAAATTACTCCGGCCGAATATGTGAAGATAGCAGAGCCAACGCCAAATAATCTACCAGAAATGAATGGTGAGTTCACACTTGAAAGTGGAATAACTATTAAAGTAGATGAAAATAATCCTAATTCCAGAATTATTATGATAGATACTGAAACTGCTTCTCCTGATTTTGAATTTGCATTGACTTTAACACATGATTTAGATAGACATTTTGCGTTTGAAACTAATAAGTATCCTGAAGTAGAAAATGAGATTACGTTTTCAATAGTAGAGGAGCAAGCAACTAGTAAAGTAGCATTAGAAGAGATGATCGAAAAAGTTAGCGTTAATTTTGACGATATTGAGATAATCAATAATGATACTGTGGTGACGATAGACCAAATTCCAGCTGGAATTAAATTTATGACGGCTGCTGAGAAATACGCTTTAGAAAAAGCATTGGAGGATGCGAAGAGCTATGTATTAGTAAATGAAACTTCTATGACAAGCAGTTATGCTAATCCGATTACTTTGGATATGAATACAGCGATGAAAAATCTTGTTATTGCGTATAATCAAGTGAAAATAGGTACAGGTGCGGAGCAAACGCAAATAGTAGAAAGCAATGCTTATAAGGCTTTAAAAGGTTTGATAGAGGAGGCTAAAAAGTTACAAAAGGCTACAGTTGACATTGGTATAGGCGAAGATACAAGTAATATTTATGGAAGTTATTTTGTGAAGGATGCTGAAAGTAAGCGTACATTTGAAGAAGCGATTGCTACTGCAAATTATAAACTTTTGACTGCAAACGATATTGCTGGAGTTGAGGAATTAATAACAGCAAAGAGCAGTCTTTTAGCTGCGCAAGTTGTATTCGTGGATAAATTAATATGGCGTAATATTGATTCAGGTGCGAATGAATATTCTTTAAATGTAAGAGAAGCGATTAATAATGATGAATTTGATGAGGGAGATCTGGGAGACGTAACAACATCCGCAGGTGGCAAGATAGAAGGTGCTGAATTAGAAATAGAAACAGATTCAAGTACAAAAGAAATAACAGGAGAAATTATAATTCCGTGGGGAACACCGCAATTTAAAGTAAAATTTGAAGTCAAACCAGCCGAAAATACAACGGATGAACCAGCTAAGAATAGCGGAATATTCTTTAGTTCGAGTTTGAATCCTGATAATTTATCAGAAGATAGCATAATTATTGAGGTGGATGATGTTTCAAAATTAACGAAATTAAACCCTTCACCTGAAGTGGGGCCAACAAACGAGGACGTAGAATACGCAGGCAGCTTCACAATTAAGATGTATCACAATTTAGATGGAGAGATTAGCATATCGGAAACATTATCCAAACCGACAATAATGAGAGAAATTACAGTGAACGTTGCACGAAGAGCAGAAGCAAATCCTTCTCCAAATAGTTTAACACCTGTAATTGAGAATGCAAATGTAGTATTGATCGAAGTGCTCAATGAAAGTATTAAAACTTTTCCGGATGGAACATTAAAAGAAAACGTTAAAAAAGGAGACAAATTCTTAACCACATCAGAGTGTGAAGCTATTGAGTCAGCCATTGCAAGTGCGAATGCTCTAAAAATAGAATTGGATACTGAGGAAATTGAAGATGAGGATATTTCAAAAATTCAGAATGCTATTGCAGCTTTAAATTTTGCTACAAGTCAGGTTAAGATCGGTACAAACGACAATTTGATAAACAATCCTTTACCAGAAGTAGCCAAAGAAGATGAAAACGGAGAAATATTACCACCATCACCGGACTTAAGTTTTGGAGAAAATATCGTGACATGTAAAGAAACGATAAAAGCATTCGATCCAAAAGTTAATGAAGGAAGTGAAGAAGTTGTTTATGAATTAAAATTAGATGAGGATGGCGATATCGCCGAGAGTAACGAGGATGCTGTAATAATAAAAATAAGTCAAGAAGTTATGCATGAATATGAAGAGGCGATAGCCAAAGCGTACGCATCGTATTCGAATACGACTAAACCAGGCCAAGTAGCAAATGAGGAAGAATTAAAAGAGGCGCTATTAAGTGCGGATAGGAAATTTCAGCAAGAATGTTTAAATGCTATGTTGGGGGCGGCACAAACTCAAAGTGTAGTAGCTAATTTTGTAGCCGAGAATCAATGGGATGAATCCGAGGTTCAGTTTATAGAGGAAAATCAATGGAATGAATCAGTCAACTTACAAGGGGCTAGAGTAATAAATAGTATATTACGAAATTATGCTTATAACGAAATAAAGGCGGATACAGACTTTACCCATACTAATACGACCCATTTAATAGAAGATATCCAGTATGAAGGTGGATTTAATTCAAGATTTCAATACGAAAATACAATAACAGTTCCTTATGGTACTACTAAATTCGATTTGGCCTTAACTTTGACTAATTCAAAGGTAAAGGCAACTATAGAACCTGAGAGCATAAAAAATAAAGTTTCGATAAAGCAGAATCCGAATATAAATCCAGCTGATCCGAAAGAACAAATAATAACTGTAGATTTGGGAGCCGGAGAATTAGACTTTGATTTGAAATTGAAGTTAGGACGATTTATAAATTTAGATTTTCCGTTTGAAGTGAAAATAGCGAATGCGCCAAATATTAATGCGCTGAAAGAAAGAATAAAAGTGGCCGAAGCTTGGATGCGTGAGACTGTTGTTCTTAATAACGATAAACTTGGAGGGAATGTAAAATCCGGAATCAATTATATAACAGTAGAAAATAAAAGGGATTTTGATAAAGCACTAAAAGTAGCGAAAAATGTGCCGGATTCTGCTAGCGCCATGGAAATTAGTACAGCACTAGATAACTTGAATGGTGAGTTAGAACATATTTCATTGGGTACTGGTACTTTTTCAGATGTAAGTGCAGATACATTAAAAAATAATATTGTAGAAGCTCAAAAAATTATTGATAAAGTATTTATCTCATCCAATGATGGAATTGCAGATGAAAACAGTCTGAATGTTGGAGAAAATTATTGGGTAGATGAAAATGCTGTAGAAACATTTTATGGAGTCATAGCGGACATTAATGAAGCAATATATTGCACTACAAGTGCACTCGATGAGACAGTGCAACTAAATAATTTAGCAACAGCTCAATTTGACTTTGTAGAGGCAATTAAATGGGGGGCCGAAAAGAATAGTTTAGCATTCGAAAATTTGGCCGATATCGAGTTTACAGATTTATCTGGAAATAAAATAAGCGATATTGATGAAGCAAGTCAATCTATTAGCGTGCCAGATATTACCGATGGTATGAAATTTAATATGCTGGTTAATCCATCGTCTAATGAGGTAGAAGTAGAGGCTTTGTATAAAAAATCAGGTAATCCAGGTACATTGGGAGAGTTCACAGTAGAACCAACAAGCGATAATAATTATTTAGTAACAGTAGATACAAGTTTTTGGGATTCTTCTGCAACAAATAGTATGGAAATAATTTTAAAACACACAGATGGAGATAGAACTTTAAGCCAAATTTATCCGTTTGACATTGAGTTGACAGCTATAGATAACACTGCTTTGGACAAAAGATTAAAACAAGCTTATGAGTTTTTAGCATCCTTGGATTTAGCGACCGATGAATTGCCAAGTAAAGTTCATGCTGGAATTAAATTTATTGGTGAGAGTGAATATACAACTTTGATAAATGCTATAGAACAAGCGAATGAGAATACGGGAAGTGACTATGCTACGTTGGTTAAGAATTTAACAGAGAAAATGGAAATAACACCGAAAATCGGTATCGCAAGTAAGCCGAGCTTGGATTATACCGAGTTAGAAAGATATATAGCTATAGCGAAAGCTAATACCGTAATGGAAAATTTACTCGTTAAAAATAATCATTCGGAAAGTTTAGGTACGGATGAATATTTAGTGAGTGTGGCAAATAAAAAGACTTTAGATGAAGCGATAATGGATGCTAAAATAGCCTTGTATACGTCGACGAATGCTAGTACGCAGCAGGAAATAGATACGGCGACAATTAAATTGGATATAGCAAATTCTAAATTTCTTGGAGAGTTAGAATGGGGTGATCCTACTAAATATAGTTTACAGATAGATGATTTAAAAGAAACAGTAGATTCAACACTAGGCAGTTTTAAAAATTCAGCAGGCCAAGATTTGGCTAAGATTCAGTTAACCGATGGCGATGCAGATTCATATCCAATAATAACAGTACCAATAGGTATGAAAGAATTTTATGTAATAGTAAATAAAACGGAGGCAAATAACGATTCAAGCTTCACAATAAAGACAGATGAGGAAAATGTACAAATACCAAATATATCTGGCAGCGGTACGGTACCAGCCGTAAAGGCCAAGGTTGAAGATGGTGAATTAATTCTAAATTTAGCGAGAGCAACTGGCGAGCCAGCTTTGTCTCGATCCGTTAAGTATTTGATAGAGGAGAAAGACTTAGATACGGCCAATGATTTGAAAAGAGAACTAGGTGAGTTAGCAAATTATGCTAAAGGATTATTGGATACGATTATAATTATATTGCCCGATAATACAAAAGCTGAGCAAGTTCACTCTGGAATAGTTTATGTAACTGAAACGGACTTAACTCAAATAAACTCTTTAATTACTTTGGCCAACACAACATCACAAGATTCAGACAACGTAGATAAGGAAAAAATAAGAAATGTTATAGCTGAGTTAACAGCATTTTTGGAGAAAATTAAATCTGGGCAGGCCGAGGAACCGAGTGATTATTCAAGTAATGATAGTTCAAGTAATGAAAATTCAATATCTAGTATAATATCCAAGGCTCAAGACTGTGCAAATAAAGCAGGTGAAGAAGATGGCAAAAAAATTAAACTTGTAAATATTGCAAGCGATCAAGTTGATAATCAATTCTGGATTGAGGAGTCCAAACATGAAACATTGCTTACTGCAATAAATGAAGCTGAAATAGTAAGACATGTAACGGATTCAACTTTAGTTGACGATACAGCGTTATTAATAACAACTTTTAAAGACGCAGCCAGAAAATTAGAGATTGCTCATTCTGAATATCAAGCTAATTTACATTGGCAAAGTAATGCGCAAAATACTTTATCTATTGGCACGATGCGTTTTAATAATACGGTTGGAAATACAATTTCTGATATAACCAATGTAGCTGGAACAACAACAGAATGGCCGCAAATTATAATCCCAGCGGGTACCACTGAATTTAATATAGTCGTAGATAAACAAAATGCGGATATTACGTTAAAAGCTATGTTAAATAGTACAGCGTTAACTGAATCTACTTCGGGCCAAACTGTGACGATACCGATTACTGGATTAAATTTAACAGCTGAACAACCTACTGCGACATTACAAATTACTTTATCACACACTGTAGGTACTTTTAGACAAGATAGAATAATTAAATACACAATTAAAAATCTAGATACTGATAATCATGATTACGATAATCTAACCGACAGAATGAACTATGTAAAAACTGTTATTTCAGGAATCGAGGTTATTGTGCCAAATGGCACTGTTAATACAAGCGTACCAGCAGGAATTAATTATATTCTCGAGGACGATAAAAATACTTTGAAAGAAGATTTTGCACACGCTAAAACTTTAACATTAGGATCAGATCCAGATGATATAAAGACAGCGATTTCAAATTTAACAACCGAGATACAAAAAGTAAAGGTTGGAACTAAAATAGGGTTTTCAGATAACAATGCTGATTTGAAGAATACAATAGATAAGGCAATCATTTTAGCAAAATCTGAAGATATTAAAGTTTCCGATAGTAATTCAGATAATAATTACTATTGGGTGCCACAAAGTGAAAAAAATATTTTTTTAGAAGCTATTAATACAGCTCAAAAGGTTAGATATGAAATAACATCAGGTGTAAGTGCAGAGGCTGCAACTAAAACTTTACTCCAAGCAAGATCGAAATATATTGGATTAATAAAATGGGATGATGACAAAGCTTTGACACTGAGTGCGATTGCAACTGGAGATAATGGTCACTTTATCGACGCAATTGGTTTAAAAATTCCTGATATTTCAGTAGATGTTACACAACAAGAAAATGGAATATATATTATTTCAGTTCCTGAAGGTACAACGAAATTTAATTTAGAAGTATCGCCGACCGTGTCGTCTGATGTGACTTTAAGTGTAGAATCGGCAAATAATTGTCAGGCAACACTCAATGACAATACAATTTCTGTAATCGATATAACTAATCTAAGTGCCGATGACAATAAATTTACGGTTAAACTTTCGAATAGATTAAATAGTTATAATTTAGAAAGAGAATTATATTTTAAAATTCAAACAGCAGATAATATTGAGGACAGACAAGATTATCGGACGGCCGTTAAAGAGGCGATAGATATTTGTTTTCAAGATAACACTAATTTGGACGAAAGTACTGTTCATCCGGATATCATTTATATAGAAGATAGTCATTATGCTACCTTGTTGAGCGAATTAGAATCAGCTACACAAAATATAGCTAGCTTAACGGCAGCAATAGAAAGTGCTAAAAAAGGCAAAAAAACACCAACTTTTAATTTAAATGATAATTTAAAAACTGAAATTGACAATGCCGAAAAATTGGAAGCTTTAATTGTCACAACTGATCAAACAGGAAATCAAACAGGAAAATATAAGGCTACTACACAAAATTTGACTAATTTTCAAAACGCAATTAATGTTGCAAAAATATCGTATGCGACTCACGATGCCAACATAGACAACGCACAAAGTGATCTTATTTCAGAGAGGGATGAATTTGAAAGAACCCTTGTTTTTGATACTGATAAAACACTAGATAATTCTTTCACAGCGACAGTAGAAAACGGTGATTCTATAACAACAGTAGGATTCGATCAAGAAAATCCAGGAATATTTTTTAGTCCAACACCATCTGAAACGCAGGCATCTTTGAAATTTATATATGATAATAATGAAGAACTTTCAATTGTGGCCAAAAAAGACGATGGTATAGATATAACAATAGATCCAGAAAAATCAACAGATGATAATACTAAGATATATACAATTCCAATCATAAAGACGGGCGGTACAATTAACGACATTATAGTTAATGGTAAAATATCTATAACTCGTACGCATCAATTTCCTAAAGTTAATTCAGTAACACCAGAACCGATAGAAATTACAACAGATTATTTAGTTACAATGATTAATGAAGAAAAGTCAACTTATCAAGATTTATCCAATGCGGTGAAATATGCAAAAACTATTTGTTTTATAAATAAGACAAACAGTGACAGTGATTTATCTACTGTTCGTAAAGGAATTCGATTTGTCAATGTGACTGACCATGCTCAAGATTTAGAAACAGCTTTGTTTAAGGCAAACGAAGCATTGCCTGAAGAATCAGGTATGAATACTGCATTATCTACTATGGACCAGCAAGAATTATTAACAAATCTTACCAATGAATTTGAGAATATATTAGTTGGATCCAGTACTACTTTAAATGAAAATGTTGGGGTTTCGGAACTAAAAACAGCTATAAACACAGCTCGTGAATTACTGATTCAAACGAAAGTAGGTTCTGAAGGCGTAAGTTCACCGAATTATTTTGTAGAGCAGCAAGAGACCAAAAATACTTATATAAATGCAATAGCAACCGCAACTACTGTGTTGCATACAACAGGTGGCAATGTAAGTACAGCGAAAACTACTTTAGACGGAGCAACCGAGACATTTAAATCTGCATATTGTTGGCATAACGATAATTATGTTATAAAAAAAGTTGAGATTGATGGTTATGCTAATGCTAATGATTTATATGCACAGGCAAAAATTGATAAGACATCCGCAGAAAATAATATTGTTATTATTCTTCCTAACAGTATTACTGGTGAAAAAAAGTTAAGACTACAATTAACTGGAAAGAATGGTATTAATATAAGTGATATTACAAAGAATATAACAGATATTAGCGGTCTAACAGTTCATTTAAGTGATATTATTAATTCATCAGTTAATATTGATATAACAATATCTGATGGAGCAAATTTGACTCCAAACCAAACATTTACAGTAACTTTAAATTCAAATTGTTCAGAGGAGAATGGAAAAATAGAATTAACTTTTTCAATTACAAAAGGAGAACCAACAAACAGTTCTTCGCTCCATAGCATAGCACACCCTCACCCTACGGATGACCCAACACAAATAGCCTCAGCCCTTGCCAAACCTAGCTTAGCCAAAAATATGATCGGTAAAATCTCTCATGCTTTAAAAGGCGTTTTCGCAAGATTATAAATTTTTTCCTTAAAATTGAAAAATTTTTCCTTTGATTGAATGTTATCTTAAATTCTTGTCCATAATACTTATTGTAGCTATCTTTTGGGATAGTTAAATTTAAATTTTTATATTTATTAAGGAGTAATTCCAGTGATACTAGATAACATTCGATTCGCAGCCCTAAAGGCTATACACGAACAACAGATAAACGACAATAACTCTAATTCTGAGAAGGTTGATTTAATGAAAAGTCGTATGGCTAAACAGCACCAAAAATTTGTCGCTAAAGCTCAAGCCCAAAATGAGGAGTCCGTATCGGCGGATGTCGATCCAATTTCCAATTCCGATATGGATAATTTAGATGATCCTCATTACGATGAATTCGATAACCCTCCTTATGTTCGCGACGATGAAGAGCAAGAAGCCTTTCTTCTCGCTTTAGAAAAAGAAATCCAATTTAAAACAGAACGTAACCGTGCTATCCGAGAAGCCGAACCTAAAGAGCTAGATCCTAAAACTGAAAATAGAGTAAATTTCGAAGACCTACGCTTTGAACAAGAAATACTCTACTCTCAAAAATTGCGCATCTATGAGCTAAAACTTCGCTACCAGCAAGAACATGGTAAAGATCTAGACATCGACCAAGCTCTTCTATATGAACAAGAATTAGCAAAAAAAATACAACGAGAACAAACATTAGAGACTAAACAAGAAATACGCTACAAACAAGTACTAGAACGTGAAAAAGAACTGCTCCAGCAACAAGCACAATCCTTAGCCAAAGAAAAAGCACAAAAACTAGAGCCAGAATTAAACATAAAATTAGCCTCAGAACTAAAGTCAGAATTAAACATAAATTTAGCCCCTAAACTAGAGCCAGAATTAAACATAAAATTAGCCTCAGAACTAATAAAATTAACCCCTAAACTAGAGCCTGAATTAAACGTAAAACTAGCCCCTGAATTAGAGCCAGAATTAAACATAAATTTAGCCCCAAAACTAGAGACTGAATTAAACATAAAATTAGC
>MDSO01000029.1_pt1 | contig 28673 bp, 22 predicted proteins | sample 1005691 | NCBI WGS metagenome assembly MDSO01 (sample SAMN05526595, study PRJNA338239) | gut metagenome | isolation source: stomach gut content | host: Acanthurus sohal | place: Saudi Arabia: Red Sea | collected 2011-04 | reverse complement strand
TCTGCCAAGTTTGGAGCCTACCTGCTGACACCTGCCAAGCTGATGCGCTCAGTGGAGGGAGCAGGGGGCAATAGCTTAGAGATTACAAATCAAAATCTATCATATCTTTGCCTTTATTGATTAAAGTTTTTAACTCAGATAAATAATCATCAATTATCTCTTGGGCAGTTTGTTCTTTACTAATCATACCGGCTATTTGGCCAGACATAATGCTACCGTTAATCACGTCGCCTTCGACAGCCGCTGCTCTCAGTGCCCCGGATCCTTTTTTCTCTAATTCTAACAAATCGACACCGGCTTTTTCGAGCTTTAAAAATTCTCGAGTCATTTTATTCTTCAGACCCCTAACAGGATGGCCAGTACTTCGCCCTGTTGCTACAGCATCCGTGTCGCCGGCTTTTATTATCTTATCTTTATAATTTTGGTGAACGTTGCATTCTTTTGCTACTAAAAATCTTGTCGCCACTTGAATGCCGACAGCACCTAGCATCAATGCGGCTGCAAATCCTCGGCCATCTCCTATGCCACCCGCAGCGATTACGGGTATTTTCACTGCATCCACAACTTGTGGTACTAAGACCATTGTCGTTAGTTCTCCTATATGCCCGCCAGCTTCCGTACCCTCAACCACAATAGCGTCTGCGCCGAGTTTTTCCATTCTCTTAGCAAGAGCTACCGATGGAACTAACGGAATTACTTTCATTCCACTCTCTTGCCAATCTTTTAAGTATTTAGCAGGACTTCCTGCACCTGTTGTTACAATTTTTACTTTTTCTTCTAACACCACCTTTGCTACTTCGTCCGCATAAGGACTAAGCAGCATGATGTTCACTCCAAATGGCTTGTCCGTTAACGTTTTACATTTTTGAATTTCTGATCTTAACCAATCTCCCGGTGCATTCCCTGCTGCGATTATTCCTAATCCGCCTGCGTTAGAAACTGCAGCGGCGAGGTCTGCGTCCGCAATCCACGCCATCGCACCTTGGAAGATCGGATATTTTATATTTAGCATTTCGCAAATACTATTCACTATCCTGACCTCCAACTAAATTTGTATATTTATTATCCTACTTTTGTTTAACTTCATACCTTGGAAGATTGGATATTTTATATTTAACATTTCGCCAATTTATTCACATCCTGGCTTCCAACTAAATTTATCCTATTTTTGTCTAACTTCATACCTTGGAAGATCGGATATTTTATATTTAGCATTTTGCCAATTTATTCACATCCTAGATTCCAACTAAATTTATCCTACTTTTGTCTAACTTCATACCTTGGAAGATCGGATATTTTATATTTAGCATTTTGCCAATTTATTCACATCCTAGATTCCAACTAAATTTATCCTACTTTTGTCTAACTTCACACATTGGAAGATCGGATATTTTATATTTAGCATTTCGCCAATATTATTCACATCCTGGCTTCCAACTTTACTTTATCTAACTTCGCACATTGGAAGATCGGATATTTTATATTTAGCATTTCACCAATATTATTCGTATCCTGGCTTCCAACTAAATTTTTATATTTACTTTCTACTTTTGTCTATCTTCTATAAATTTTACAACGTCTGCTATTGTTTTTAAGTGTTCTTCGTCTTCGCTTTCAACTGTAACCTCAAATTCTTCTTCTATGCTCATAACAATATCTACGATGTCCAAAGAATCGGCTTCTAAATCGTCTTTTAAACTTGATTCTAATTTTATTTCGTCTGGCTCAATACCTAATTTGTCTGCTACGATTTCTTTTAATTTATCAAATACCATTTTAAAATTCCTCCTAAGAATTAACGTTTTTAATTTTAATGTGTTGAATTATTCTTGCTTTTTTGCAAGTACCTGTCCTGAAGGATAGGTACTTGTTACATTTTAGCATATTTATATTTCTAGTTTGATTACCGCTTATTGACAATTTAGTTATTAATTACTAACCATATAAAGTTTTTCGTCAAAGAGTATCAAAGTTAAACTACTCTAGTGCATAAATAATGCTAGACTTTTACCAATATAGTATTATTTTTTGCCTTAAAGTTACCATTCAAACAAAATGCTACCCCAAGTCAAGCCACCACCAAAGCCAACCAAAACTATCTTTTCACCTGGTTTAAATTCGGATTTGGCCTCATCCAATGCTATCGGAATGCTAGCGGCCGAAGTGTTTCCATAAGAATCAAGATTTTTGAAAAATTTTGATTGATCTATATCGATTTTTTTGGCTGCCATATCCATGATTCTTTCATTAGCTTGATGCAAAATCACGTGATCTATTTCGGATACATCCATATTGGCTTTCTCTAGAACTTTTTCTATACATAATGGGGCAACGGAAATAGCAAATTTATAGACTTCTCGTCCATCCATCTTTATATAGAAATCTGTGTCATTCTCATTGGTGGTCTGTAAAAAGCAATTGCTTAAAGGGATACCATTTAAGGATAACGCCTTGACATTACCTTCACTTTGAGTATAAACACCCAATATTTTATTCTCTTCTGATTCTTGATATATGGCTGCACCTGCGCCGTCACCGAACAAGACACAAGTATTTCTATCTTTCCAATCTACGATTTTACTTAGAACTTCTGCTCCTATTACCAACACGGTTTTAGCATCTTCACACCTTATAGCGTTTATCGCTATCTTAGATCCATAAATAAATCCACTACATGCTGCGCTTATATCGAAGGCCGTGGCGTTTACTGCACCTAATGCGCTTTGAATCATGCAGGCCGCACTCGGCATTAATAAATCCGGTGTTAGCGTTCCAACAACTATCATATCAATTTCTAACACAGATATTTTGGCTTCTTCAATAGCTTTTTTGGCCGCCTCCACAGCTAACTGAGTAGTAGATACTCCGTCAGAAATATAGCGAGATTTTATACCTGTCCTACTTGTTATCCATTCATCTGATGTGTCCACTAATTTTGCTAATTCATCATTTGTAAGAGTTTTGTTTGGCCTAGCACTGCCAGTGCCAATTATCTTTACCCCCCTCATACATAAAACACCCTTTCATAAAAATCTACCTATAGAAAATTTCAAAATTTACAACTTTCTATGGCGAGTTACCCCACGTATAAATGCGGGACTTGTATCTAATCTACATGTAGTAAAATCAACTTTTATTAAAGCCTCCTACCTTCAACGATTGATACCATAGGCTTACTGACGAAATCTCTACAGAAAAACATATAGTTAAACTGCATTATTATGGTACTAACTAAATTGTTTTAGATAATTTAGCTTCTCTTCCCATTTGTTCTAAATTTCTTTATCTGCAAAATTGACAAGTGCCTTTGCTACATTATGATTTACATTTGTAACGAAACTATTTTCTTGTCCAGATACTTATATCATAAAAAAAAAAGTAATGCAAGGAGTTTGGGCAATTCCTTCCTATGCCTAAAGGCTAGAGCATCCTTGCCGAAGCTTGGTGAGTATAACTTGACCTAATTGTCGTGTCAAGATTCTAATTAGAATTTCCTTAAATTAGATAATTCAATTATAGTATTAGCGATTTTTTCAGAATTAAACCCTAATTCATCAACTTCTATAAAAATCGGATTGGATTGATGATTAAACCATGTAATCTGCCGTTTTGCAAACCTTCTAGTATTCCGCTTAAGAATATCTATAACCTCATCTTTGGAAAGTTGGCCTTTAAAGAATGGAAATAGCTCTTTGTAGCCAATGCCCTGAAGAGCAGCTAAGTTTTCATCCAGCCCTCTATTGAACAGCTTCTCAACTTCATGAAACAGGCCGTTATCAACCATTAGGTCTACACGTCGATTGATGCGGGAATAAAGAGTATCACGGCTCATATTAAGGGCGAAAAAGGTATAATCGTAAGGAGAAATATTATCGAACCTTTTATATTTTTCTTCCTTGTTATGCTTCGAGATTGGAAAGCCGTTTTGGCTAAAAAATTCTAATGCTCTGATAACTCGTTTCACATTATTCGGATGAATCGTACTCGCACTTTCCGGATCTACATCTTGCAGTTTGGCGAACAATTGTTCTTTGCCATAGTCATAATAAAATGCTGTAAACTCAGCCTTGTAATCCGTGGTAATCTGCTCGTCGAAGTTAGTATCAAAAAGGACAGCGTTAATATAAAAACCAGTTCCACCAACCAAAATAGGGATTTTTCCCCTAGCCGAAATGTCAGATATAAGATCTTTTACAGTACTTTTAAACCATGCTACGGAACAATTCTCGGTCGGATCTAAAACATCTATCATATAGTGTTTGATCCCATCCATTTCTTGCTCATTCGCTTTGGCTGTTCCTATATCCAAACCTTTGTAGACCTGCATAGAATCCATAGATATGATTTCAGCATTTATTTTATGCGCCAATTTCACGCTTACTTCTGTTTTTCCTGTTGCGGTTGGTCCTGCTATTAATATAATCTTCATAGATAAACTCTCTTTTCTTTCATTATGCATTATTTATTTATTAATCTATCATTTTTATTCTTTTCGTGCAATCATTTTCTAATGTATTAAATATGGTAAATTTACACACACTTGTAATAGGAGAGAAAGTATTGGCAAAAAATTTTATGGCCAAAAATGTTTAAAAACATTAAAAAATGACCATACTCTAAAAGTCTATTAATTTTCTCTAGGATAATGATGACAAAATTTTTAATACAGAGAGGGGCCATACATATGTGTGGAATTTGTGGCTTTGTAGATAACAACTTTTTAGAAAGACAAGAAACTTTATCGAATATGATGGACAAAATAATCCATCGTGGACCGGATAGCAGTGGAGAATATATAGATGAAACAGCCTGTTTAGGATTTAGAAGGCTTAGTATAATAGACTTAGTGGATGGATCCCAACCGCTATATAATGAAAACAAAAGGTATGTATTAACATTTAATGGAGAGATTTACAACTATAAAAGTATACGAGCCAAGCTAATAGAAAAAGGACATCAATTTACAACCCATACCGATTCGGAAGTCTTAATACATGGCTACGAAGAGTATGGCACAAATCTATTATCTTATTTAAGAGGAATGTTTACATTCGTAATATGGGACAATGAAGAAAAAGTACTATTTGGAGCAAGAGATTTTTTTGGAATCAAACCATTTTACTACTATAAAAATGATGATATCTTCGTGTACGGTTCGGAAATAAAGTCTATATTAGAATATCCGAAGGTGCCAAAAATATTGAATGAGAATACACTAGAACAATATTTAACATTTCAGTATTCACCACCCAACAACACATTTTTTAAAGGGGTAAAAAAGCTACCACCAGGCCACTTCTTTATACTCAAGAATAACAAGTTAACAATAACAAAATATTGGGAGCCGGTATTCAATGAGAAAGAAGGCGAACTAGCGGACTTTGTAAATCAGATCGACGAAACCATGAAAGGATCAATAGCTGCACACAAAATAAGCGACGTAGAAGTCGGTTGCTTTTTGTCTAGCGGAGTAGATTCCAGTTATGTAGCCACTTGTTTCAATGGTGATAAGACATTCACGGTCGGATTTGACTATGACAAATACAATGAAATATCATACGCTCAAGAGTTATCGAAAAAAATAGGTATTGAAAATTTTAGTAAAGTGATAAGCAAAGAGGAATACTGGGATGCTTTGCCGAAGATACAGTATTTTATGGATGAGCCATTGGCCGATCCATCATGTGTAGCGCTGTATTTTGTGAGTAAATTAGCCAGTGACCATGTAAAGGTTGTTCTATCCGGTGAAGGTGCGGACGAATTGTTTGGTGGCTACAATATATATAAAGAGCCCGTGGATAATGCTGCCTACCACAAGTTACCCTTGACTTTAAGGTTAGCCTTAGCCAAGCTAGCGACATCGATACCGTTTTCATTTAAGGGCAAAAACTTTTTAATTCGTGGAGCCAAAACAATAGAAGAGAGATTTATTGGTAACGCCTTTATTTTTTCAGAAGAAGAGCGAAAAGAGTTGTTAGCCGTAGAAACCCTGGCTAGATCACCGTTTGAGTTTGTAAAGCCATTTTACAACAAAGTAGCCAATAAAGACGACACAACCAAGATGCAGTATTTAGATATGCACATGTGGCTCGTTGGCGATATCCTACTGAAAGCTGATAAAATGAGCATGGCCCATTCCTTAGAGTTAAGAGTACCTTTCCTAGATAGAGAAGTCATGAATATAGCTACAAAAATACCTCTCAAATATAAGGTAACTAAAGAAACAACAAAATATGCAATGAGATTAGCAGCCAAGAAAAACATGCCAGAAGAAACTGCTAAGAAGAAAAAGTTAGGATTTCCGGTTCCGATCCGAGTTTGGCTCAGAGAAGACAAGTATGCTAACATCGTTAAAAATGAATTTAAGAGCGAAAACAGTAAATTATTTTTCAAAGAGGAGCCGTTATTAAAATTAATCGATGACCATTTTAGTGGTCGCAAAGATAACAGTCGCAAAATTTGGACAGTATTTACGTTTTTGATATGGTATAAAGAATATTTTAACTAATCTTTAGCATACAATGATCAGTCACAAAATTTGGACAGTATTTACGTTTTTGATATGGTATAAAGAATATTTTAACTAATATTTAGCATAAGGAGAATGAAGAAATATGTATGATTTAGAATCAATAGTAGACAGAAGCAACACAGCCGCCGCAAAGGTTGATGGAGCAATAATCGACGAAATATTAAACCTAAATTGTTTTGATGATACGATCTACATGTGGGTGGCGGACATGGACTTCGCCTGTTCTCCCGCAATAATAAAGGCTCTTCACGATAGAGTAGCAAAGGGCATTTTCGGATACACCGTGCAAACACCAGAATATAAGCAAAGCATAATAAACTGGTATAATCGCCGTCATAACATGAAGATACAAGAAGACTGGATTAAATATCATCCAGGAACAGTTTCCGCCATAAGAAGTTCTATATTAGCATTTACGGATAAAGGAAACGGAATAATTATTCAACCGCCAGTGTACTACCCATTCGAACAGAAAATTGCTGAAACTGATCGTCGGGTCATCCGAAATGAGCTTGTCCGAGATGAAAATAATATCTATTCGATAGACTTTGAAGACTTCGAAGAAAAGTGTAAAGATCCTAATAATAAAATGTTTATTTACTGCAATCCTCACAATCCTATCGGCCAGATTTGGCCTGCTACAGATACTCAGCGTTTGTTGGATATTTGTAACAAATATGATGTTCTGTTTTTCGCCGATGAAATCCATTGTGATTTAATTCGTGCCGAAGAAAAGTTCGTATCATCATTAAATTTAAATTACGGCCTTAAGTTTATTTTAGCTACAGCTGTTAACAAAACATTCAATGTAGCCGGTATTCAAATTACTAATCTTATTATTCCAGACCGTTATATGTATGACAGATTTTCTAACTCTACCGGTAAGATGGATATATCATCGTTTGCTTTGACCACAACCATAGCCGCTTACAATGAATCCGAAGACTGGGCGATAGCTATAAACGCTGTCTTGGATGAAAATTTAGACTATATGGATGCTTTTATTAAAGAAAAATTGCCTAGGATTAAGTTTGTAAAACCTCAAGGAACTTATTTGACTTGGTTAGACTTTAGTGACTATACACCATCTGGTCAGGATCTACTTGAAAAAATTGCAGATGAAGCTCACTTAATATTAGAAAGTGGCCTAATGTTCGGTCAAAGTGGTAAAGATTTTATTCGGATGAATATTGCTTGTCCAACCAAAGTGCTGATAGAAGCATTAGATCGATTGTACAAGGTCTTTGGCTAAATAAGATTAATAACTAAAACTAGAAGACCTTAGCCTCCCTCTCCGAGGGAGGTGTCACGAAGTGACGAAGGGAGTTAACTGACGGAGACATTTGAGAATTATTCATTTTTTGCGTATTTTTTTGTATATACCCCGAAAATTTTGCTATTAACTCTGCATTTCATGCAATACATATATTTTTAACTTTCATTTTTCGAATGATTAGCGAAAATAATTTTCCAGTTTTAGAACTTTTTCTTTTAGATATGTACTATTTAAAGCCGAATTACCTTATTTAGATAAATAATTTACACTTCATTTCTTAATATTTAACTTTAATCTGCAAGTTTATCGTTCGGATATATTCATTTTTGGCATAATTTTTTGTATATACCCCGAAAATTTTGCTATTAACTCTGCATTTCATGCAATACATATATTTTTAACTTTCATTTTTCGAATGATTAGCGAAAATAATTTTCCAGTTTTAGAACTTTTTCTTTTAGATATGTACTATTTAAAGCCGAATTACCTTATTTAGATAAATAATTTACACTTCATTTCTTAATATTTAACTTTAATTTGCAAGTTTATCGTTCGGATATATTCATTTTTGGCATAATTTTTTGTATATACCCCGGGATTTTTGCTATAACACTCACTAAAGTTGCATTATTTTATATTTTATCATTCATTAACCTCTCAATTTGCTTTCGAAACATTGCAACGAAGCGATGCACTTGATCTTTGCACTTGACCTTCTCAATCGAAATTAACGGATGGAATTGGCAGAATCATCACCATTTTACCTTTAGTTGATACCCTCTAACCTCTCAGTCAGCTACGCTGACAGCTCTCCTAGAAGGAGAGCCTAAGTGCAACAATTAAGATCTAAACGCACGCTTTCTATCTTGCTCCGTTAAATGTCGTTTTCTTAGTCTTATTCTTTCCGGAGTTATTTCCACTAATTCATCCTGTTCAATAAATTCTAAAGCTTCTTCTAAAGAGAATACTCTCGGTGGAGTTAGCTTTACAGAATCGTCCGAACCGGAAGCACGTGTATTGGTTAGCTTCTTGGTTTTACATGGATTCACTGTCATATCTTCTCTTCTGGCATTGGCTCCTATGATCATTCCTTCGTAAACGTTAACAGCCGGCTCTACAAACAAAGTACCTCTGGACTCCAAGCTATTTAGAGCATAAGCAACGGTTACACCCTGCTCGCCGGCTATCAATGCTCCGTTCTGTCTCTTTGGTAGTTCGCCAACAAACGGTGTATAACCTTCTACTCGTCTTACAAGAGTAGCTTCACCTCTGGAATCGGTTATTAATTCACTTCTAAATCCTAGCAAAGCTCTAGTTGGACACAAATACTCTATCTTCATATATCCGTTGTCCGGTTCCATCGATTGCATTTCGGCCTTTCTCATGTTTAGCTTATTAATAACTGTACCTGCGTACATTTCCGGCAAAGTTATTATAACTCTTTCTACAGGTTCTAATAATCGTCCACCGACATCTTTTCTCATGATAACCTGTGGTTTTGAAACACCTAGTTCGTATCCTTCACGTCTCATATTTTCTATTAATATTGATAAGTGCAACTCACCACGGCCGGATACTGTGTAGCCATCAGTAGTTTCCATAGGAGTTACTTTAAGGCCGACATTAACTTCTAATTCTTTTTCTAATCTTTCTTTAATATGCCTTGTAGTAACAAACTTACCACTTAGGCCTGCAAAAGGTGAATCGTTTACTAAAAAGTTCATAGTTAATGTTGGCTCTTCTATATGAATAGGTTCCATAGGAGTTACTTTTCCGATTTCCCCAATTGTTTCTCCTATTGATATATCGGCTATCCCAGATATAACGGCGATATCGCCGCTGGTCACAGCAGTTTGAGGTACTTGCTTTAGGCCTTCATAAGACATAAGTCTGCTAACTTTTCCCATTCGTAAATTACCTTTGTTATCTGCTATTTGAATTTGCATACCTTCTCTTATTATACCTTTGTACACTCGGCCTATACCTAAACGGCCGATGTAATCATCGTATGCTAAAGCACTGATTTGCATTTGTAAGGGCGACTCATCATATTTTTTATATTCTCCAACTTGCTTTACTATAGTTTCTAGTAGTGGCTCAATATTATTTGAGACTTCATCCAGTTCATACTGAACTATACCTTCTCTGCTGATACCATATAATATTGGAAAATCGCATTGCTCATCTGTAGCGTTTAATTCTACAAACAAATCAAAGGTCATATCGACTACTTCTTCCGCCCTATTGTTCGGCTTATCTATTTTATTTATAACTAATATTGGTTTCAGCCCTAATTCCAATGACTTCTGTAATACAAATCTGGTTTGAGGCATTGGGCCTTCGACACAGTCCACTAATAATATAACGGTGTCGACTGTTTTTATTACTCTTTCTACTTCAGATGAGAAGTCACTGTGCCCGGGCGTATCCACTATATTAATTTTATAATCTTTATATCTTATTGAGCAGTTTTTGGAATAAATCGTGATTCCTCTTTCTCTTTCTATCGAATTATTATCCATTACACAATCTACTACTGTCTCATTGTCCCGAAAGACTCCACTCTGAGTTAAAAATGCGTCTACGAGAGTTGATTTCCCAGCGTCTACATGTGCGATTACTGCTATATTTATGATTTTCATTCCAATATCCCCTTTTTCTGTGTTGTACCGTCTAAAATCGTACAATCCAACATTATAGCTCTTTTTTTATCTATTTGCAAGCATTTTTGTAAATTTTCTTTCATTCCCATTTATTTCAAACTTATATACCATTTTATATTTGGATTTGCAAAGCCTCCCTCGGGGAGGGAGAAAGCATACCTCCAAATTTGCTCTAATTACCCTTTATTTTAAACTCATCTATCACTTTATATCCGGATTTGCTATGCCTGGTCTTCATATATTGTCCGGTCACTCCTTGCTCGGTAATTATTAAATTGACAAAACCGGCCCAAGGATGCACAGCCGAACCGCAGTAGCCGGTAACCTTGATTTTCTTAGCATCTTCTTTACTTATTCCGGGCTGTGGCACAGCTACATAAACTATATTGTCTTTCTCCTCTATTGAATATAAACTGTCATGCCCATAGAACACAGCGTCAACACCATGTTCGTATAACAATAAATGAATCGGCATCGCAAAGTTTGGACGATATTTATCGAATTCATATTCACCATTTATGCTGTTTCCGCTCCATTCAGCCAAATCAGAGATATTGTGAATAAAAACGAATTTGTTTTCCTCTTCACTCTCTTCTAGCATTTCTTCTAGCCACATATATTGCTTTATACCTAACGTTTCATCCCATCCTTGTACTAAATTGTTTGCTATAGGATATCCATCTAAGATTATAAACAAGTTGTTATCTACACTAAATTCATAATAGTTAGCTTGCTCTGCTTGTCCGGATTTAAAGTGATATTGCCTATTCGAATTTATATTTTCGTTTTTTAAAGGAAAATACTTATTTTTTATTTCTTGAGCGAATGGCTCTTCGGAATCATCCTGATCACCGCTAACTAAATACAGAGTAATATCTCTAATTGTTTTTAGTTGGTCGTAGACAAACAATACTCGATCCTCCATATCGGATATAGCATAGTTGCCCAACATTAGTGTATCTCCTAAATCGATTATAAATTCTGGATTTTGAGCGTTAATATTTACAAGTGTTTTTTCCAAAGTTTTGTAATCTGTATATTCGTCGCAACGCATATCGGATGTTATAGCTACATTGAGGGCCGCAGCCGAGTTGCTAGCGTTCAACGACTTATCTATACTGCTTTGAGTTTGACCACGGATATTCTTTTTTCGGGCGTCCTTTTTTAGCGAATAAGCGGAACTTTCTTTCTCGGCTGTAATGCTTCTTACCGGACGAACAAAATTGTATAGCAAGCTTATGTTGCCATCCGATGCATAGCTCTCGTGAATGTTATCCGGATTGCCGTACTTTAAATCGCAATCCTGTTCACCGGCGCTACGAATATAAGTATCGTTATCCATTATCTCGGATAGTCCAAAAGATAAAGACACAGCTTTATTGGCTAGTTCTTCGTCATTCAAATAAGTTGTGCTCGTCCAAAAGCAAGGATACTGAATGTTTCCGTCTTCATCTACTAATTTTGTTATCTTAAATACCGGATCTATAGCAGCTGATCTATAATCAACTATACTTTGTAGCTCTTTAGCATTCGGTAATCTCCAGTCTGTATATTCGGCTACTATCGAGTTTTCGCAGTAGTCTAATGCTTCGACCCAGTCCATGCCTTTTCGACTATCTTTTTCTTGCCACATTAATCCTGTTGCTAGATCCGTTACTGTTCCATCGTTATTATTGATAAACTTATTTTTTCCGTATTCCTTGTTTCCCCTAACCAATCTAAAATACATTTCTTCACTTTGCTCATCTATTTTTCTTGGATACCCTTCTATGCTGCCGTTTACAAAGTTTACAGCATAAAATATCTCTATATCCTTATTGGATTTATCCACATATTTTGTGCTAGACCATGTTTGTTCTTTTTTATCTGTATCCCAAAATCTATCATTAACTATGGGCTGAATAAAATAGTCGCTGTCTATATATATTTGCTCATCTAACTCGTTTTGGCTATCCTTAAATATTATTAAAGAATATAGTTCTTTTATGGTCGGTATCCGCCAGTCGTTGTATCCACCTAATGTTAACGTTCTCGCATACTTTTCCGCTTCTTTATATGTCATCTTTGGGGCCATTTTTTGCTGCCATATTAACCCTGTGTTGTTATCTGTTACCGTTCCATCTCCATTGTATGTATAGCTCGGCTCATTTATTTGATAAGTTGCGTCTTGTCCGTAAAATTCGGTGCCTTCAAACGGCATGCCGATCTCTCTTTCTTCTCCATAAAATTCTTCAGCCCCTGTGTCTACAATCTTATACGTTAGTTTCTCCTTGCCTTCTGTCCTATCCATTAGTATTCCGATTAGTAATATCATAAATGCTATCTTTTTTATCATGGCCGTTAACCTCGCTATAGAATAATTTTTGATTTTATTATATAGTGATCGTTACTAAAAATTCTAGGGGCCTTTAGTGTCACGAAGTAACGGAGGGAGTTTCATTTCAAGCCTTAAAAAACTAGCCTTAATAAGGAAGATATGCATTAACATTAGGCTACTTCAAGAGTAAAATTGAGCGAAACCGATTGATAGATTAAGGTAAATTTCTCTTGCGTACAGGTGTGTTACTTTCAGGCGTATCTTCTATTCCTAGTATTTCTTCCCGATTACTCCTAATCTTAGTCACATTCTCTTTAACATTAGCTATATTCTCTTTCGCTTGTTGTGCTGTCGATCCTGTTTCGGCCATATTTTTTCTTACCGCAGCGAGTTTGCTAGCGATATCATTATCTTGTGCTAAATCTGATTCTTGATTTTCCATTACATTTGATTCTAGACTTTCCTGTAAGGCTATATTCTCTTCTCTATTACTCCTAATATTAGCTATATTCTCTTTCGCTTGCTGTGCTGTCGATCCTGTTTCGGCCATATTTTTTCTTACCGCAGCGAGTTTGCTAGCGATATCATTATCTTGTGCTAAATCTGATTCTTGATTTTCCATTACATTTGATTCTAGACTTTCCTGTAAGGCTATATTCTCTTCTCTATTACTCCTAATATTAGCTATATTCTCTTTCGCTTGCTGTGCTGTCGATCCTGTCTCGGCCATATTTTTTCTTACCGCAACACGTTTACTAGCGATATCATTATCTTGTGCTAAATCTGACTCTTGATTTTCCGTTACATTTGATTCTGAGCTTTCCTGTACGGCTATATTGTCTTCTCTATTGCTCCTAATATTAGCTATAGTCTCTTTCGCTTGCTGTGCTGTCGATCCTGTCTCGGCCATATTTTTTCTTACCGCAGCGAGTTTGCTAGCGATATCATTATCTTGTGCTAAATCTGATTCTTGACTTTCTGCTATATGTAATTCTTGACTTTCTGCTACATTTGATTCTTGATTTTCCGCTACATTTGATTCCGGATTTTCTAATACTTCTATATTTTTCTGATTGAGTTTAAGTTTATATTCCATAGTACTAGCTTTTTCGCTTTCTAAAACCAAATTGATACCGATAACACTTGTAATAATAACGACGCTCATAACTACCATCAAAAATTTGTTCATAATTCCTCTCCCTAACCTTTCAACCACTTTGTACAATTTGTGTAATATGTACCGCAGACTTTCTGGCCTCTCGATCCCTCAGTCAAAACCTTCAAACCTCTCAGTCAGCTAAAGCTAATAGGGGCTGTCGCTTAACAATTCCAAAAATAAAAAAACGAACGCCCACAAAGGGTAGCTCGTTCTTTCGTTTCATGGGATTATGATTTTATTCATTTGCGACAGCCCCATTGGCCAACTACTTAGATATTGTTCTTACTTCGCTGGAATCTACGAAGCGACAAGCTCCAGGATAATCCCTCTGTCAGCTACAGCTGACACCTATCCGTAAAGAGCCTAAAAAAGACATGCTATGTTCTAATATCTCAAAAACTATTTTTATATTAGGTTAATTATTCACCTTTTTTACCTTTTCCAGCTACGCCAGAAACGATTTCGCCAGTTTTGTCAACTACGTCAGAAACGACTTCGCCGGTTCCTTTGGCAACATTGACAACGACATCTTTGGTTCCCGTAGCCACGTTAGAAACTACTTCACCAGTTCCTTTCGCTACGTCGACAACGACATCTTTGGCACCCGAAGCCACGTTAGAAACAACCTCACCTGTTCCCTTCGCAACATTGACAACGACATCTTTGGTTCCTGAAGCCACGTTAGAAACAACTTCACCTGTTCCCTTCGCCAAATCTACAGCGACATCTTTGGTTCCGATAGCTACATTAGAAACAACTTCACCTGTTCCCTTCGCCACATCGACAACGGCATCTTTAGTTCCTTTTGCAAATCTAGATAATACATTTCCTTTCTTATTTTCTGTTGTTTCAGATAAATTTTCTCTTGCTTCTTCCACTGTTAAATCTTTTGTTGCTTCACATCTTACTATATTAGCTTCTGCTGCAAAAGTTGATATGCCTCCTAAAGTAATACATCCTGATACAGCCAATACTAATAATTTATTCATCTTGCATCGCTCCTTGTAGATTTGGTTTAAACACCTTACTTCTATATTATAATATATATTATAAAAAAAATCCACAAAAAAATATATAAATTATAATTGGGCCTAAATTATTATGTACATAAAAGAGCTGAAGCCTTTTAAATACTGGTCTACAGCTCTAAATTTATTTTTTATAATCTCATTTTAGTTAGCCTTTTCACCTGCATTAGATCTACGTTCTTCTCTATTAGCTCGACGTTCTTCTTTATTGGCTTGAAATTCCTCTAATGTTAAACCTTTTTCAGCTAATTTAGCTTCAAGATTAGCTTGGCGTTCTTCTCTATTAGCCTTACCTTCGCCCGGAGCAACGCCTTTCTCTGCGAGTTTAGCTCGACGTTCTTCTTTGTTGGCTTGGCGTTCTTCTTTATTGGCCTTGCCTTCGCCCGGTACAATACCATTTTCTTCTAACTTAGCTTTAATATCGTCTTTGTTAGCTTTAACTTCTTCTGAAGTTTTGCCACTTTGCTCTAATCTTTCTACTCTAGCTTCATTTACTTTCGGGCTGGCTGCAAAAGTTGAAGCGCTACTCATAGCCATTAATCCAGTTAGTGTTAATACGCATAATTTTTTCATTGATAATCTCTCCTTATAATTTTAATTTAGTTAATTTAATTTGAATTGATTTGCTTATTTTTTTCGCTTGCTATAGTCTTATTATATTGCATTAGTTGGTGGGAAATCTACAGTCAAACATACGCAATTTATACGCAATTTCTTATGTAATTCACTTGTGGACCGGCTGCAAAAGTTGGAGTACTACTTATAGCGATGAATCCTGTTATGGCTAATACTAATAATTTTTTCATAATAATCTCTCCTTTAAATTTAGTTGAATTGAATTTATTTTCTTGTTATTTTTTCTCTTGCTATACGATTATTATATGGCATTGGCTGGTGGGAAATCTACAGTCAAACATACGCAACTTATGAGCAATATTTTTTATTAATTCACTCATAATTTAGAATAAATATTACTTTACTTTAAATTTTATTAAAAATGTGTTATTATTTAAATAAGAGGTGATTATATGAAAATTTATATAGCAGACGATGAAAAAAATATCCGAGACATTATCTGTAGCTTTTTGACAAACAGCGGATATGACGTTCTCGCTTTTAATAATGGCGATTCTCTTAAAGAAGCTTTCACATCTAATCCGGCCGACATGGTCATCTTAGATGTGATGATGCCCGGAACTGATGGGGTATCGATATGCCAAGCGATACGAGAAAAAAGCAATGTACCAATCATAATAGTTTCAGCCAAAGATACCGAGTTAGATCGAATAACAGGTATAACGATGGGAGCGGATGATTATCTAGTAAAGCCATTTGCGCCCATGGAATTAGTTGTGCGAGTCAATTCAATTTTTAGGCGAATGTCATTTAACCGAGAGATAGAGAAAATCAGTCAATTAAGTTACGGCGATATAGAAATTGATATTTCATTACGCATATGTACGTATAGCGGACAAAAATTAGATTTAACGCCGACCGAGTTTGCTTTCATGGTTTATATGCTAGAGCACTCAGATAAGGCTATTTCTCGAGACGAGCTATTAAAAAATGTATGGAAGTTTGACTATGATGTTGACACAAAAGCCTGCGATGACCTAATAAGACGGCTAAGAAAAAAGCTGATCAAAACTAAAGTAAGGGTTATCTCAGTTTGGGGATTTGGATTTAAGTTAGGGTTAGAGGAATAGGAAAATATGATAACATTACGAAAGAGGATTTCACGACCTTTAATTACGTTAATAATTTTTGTACCTTTGGTTATATTAATATTTTTTAACATAACTATTTCTTATTTTGCGAAGATAGAAATTGAGCAAGAACTACTATTTATGGCGGCCGATGCGACTGAAAAGCTGTCTAAATCAGATAATTCCACAACACCGTTTTTTAGGATTAGCGGTATATCTTATTCATCCGATATTATTGTATATAACCATTTGGGAGAGATATCTAAGTATTCAAAATTGGATGACAACAGTTTTGTTACCGAAACATTGGCCAAGCAAGCATATGATATATCTACCAATATACCTTTGGGCGAAATAGGATCCTTCAAATATGATGGGCGAGATTATTATATAATCGAATTAGCCATAGCATCTAAACCTTTAAAAAACAAAGCTATCTATATTTCTCAAGGATATTTTCTAGATAATTTTATTTTCATTATAAATCTGCTACTTGTTTTAATTTCGGCCTGCGTTATTATGATAGCGTCTTTTATATCGACCAAGGTTGCTAATTACATTGCCAGACCAATAGAATATATAACTAAAGGAGTAGAGTCGATAAATTATGACGAGATTCTCATGCTAGACACCATGGATCACACAATAGAATTTCAAAAATTAAGCTATGCTATTAACAAAATGAGCCGGCGGATTTATGATGCACATAATTCTCAAAAAATGTTCTTAAATAACGCATCCCATGAATTGCGGACACCACTTATGAGTATACGTGGCTATGCTGACGGCATAGAAATGGGCATTTTCGCCGATACACAGTCTACAGCTCACATTATTTCGGAAGAAGTGCAGAAATTAACTAGCTTGATTGATGGCCTGTTGACATTGGGTCGCATAGAAAATTTTGATGATATCGATTCTTTAGAAACTATCAACTTAGAAAACTATCTGAGCGAGCTTTTACACACATATAATGGATATGCTTTATCCAAGTCAATTGAGATAGATTATTCTATAGGAGAAAACGTTTACATTAAAGGCAACGACGAATTGTTAAGAGCTATTTTCGGTAATATTCTTTCTAACGGATTACGATATGCCAGAACAAAAATTGATATTATCACTAAAATGGATCCAGCCAATTCTACTGTTAGCATATTAATAAAAAATGATGGTGAGGACATCACAAATCAGGACAAAATTTTTGATCGTTTTTCAAAAGGCAAAAACGGCAATTTTGGATTAGGTCTATCTATTGCGAAAACATCTATTTTAAAATTAGGTGGTGATATAAAAGCTTATAACGATAACGGAGCCGTATTTGAGGTCACCATACCTATTGCTAAACAATAATATTTTTAACCAACATTTATTTTATATTAGGAGGACATACAAATGAAGTTTAAACTTTCTTTTAATTCACCAATAATTTTATATTTTACATTTATATGTGCTTGTGCGTTAGGGTTGAACACCTTAACAAACGGGCTAACAAATCAATATTTATTTAGTACATATCGATCATCACTGGCGGATCCCTTAACCTATTTTAGGATAATAGCACATGTTTTTGGACATGCAGATTGGAATCATTTTTTGGGGAACATCACTCTTATTTTATTAGTTGGTCCTTTACTAGAAGAAAAGTACGGCTCTTTTGAAATTTTCGGGGTTATAATAGCAACGGCCTTAATAACTGGTATCGTAAATAATATTTTCTTTCCTGAGATCCGATTACTTGGGGCTAGTGGCGTTGCATTTTCCTTAATTCTTTTATCCTCATTTGCTAGCATACAAAATGATGGCGAGATACCTTTAACATTTATATTAATTGCTTTGATTTATATCATGGCGGAAGTAGTAAATGCAGTTACTATTAAAGATAATGTTTCGAATATAACCCACATTATTGGTGGTTTCACAGGCGCTAGCCTAGGATTTTTCTTGAGAGCTAATAATGATTAGCAAAGCTACAAAAAATCCTATCCGACCTGGATACTGTCGCATTAGCAATTCCAAAAATAAAAAAACGAGTGCCCAAAAAGGGTAACTCGTTCTTTCATTTCATGCTTCGCTGCAGTCTACGGAACGACAGCTCCTTTATTTGCAAAATATATGGCGTTAATTTATTGATTGATTATTTGATTAGTTTTTGGATCTATTATAATATGCTTATTAATTACGGTATAAGCCAAAACTCTTTTGTTAGATGTTAGGTCGACATAATACAAACCAAAATTAGCTACTTGCAAATATAAATTGGCTAAAGTATCGACATCTAAATAATTTATATTTTCAAAGATTATATTACTAGCCCAGTTAGCATTATAATCTTGCGTCACGCCAGTGGATGCTGAAATAGAAATAGTCACGTAATTATTTATAACCGGAATACCGTTTTCTGTTCTTAGAAAAGTAAAATGGTATTGTTTATCTTGATAGAAAGTTTTAGATTCTAATAGGAGGATATTTTTAAAGCCGTAGGCTAACTCGATGTATCTTTTTGCAAAATCCAAACTTTCTTTATAGCCGTAACGTAGTCCTACTTCTTGCGGAACAGAATCGGATTCACCCTTCACTTTATCTACTTCTTCACTTATTATTACGTCTGGTTCGCCAAGATCATAAAGGCCGAATTTTAGTTTAGCGATTCTATTATTTGGTTCTATCTCATAATATAAACCTAATTTCGATTCATCTAAATATTGTTTGGTGGCGCTACTTGATGATGTTAAAACGCCCCTTTGGAGATAGGCACCTAAATATGTATTAATACCTTGAAAAGCAATGACTTCGCCGGTTAATGCGCTGATCGTAATATAAAGATCATCATTTAAAATGGCGACACCGTTATAATATTCTTTAAAATAAAAAGTATAGCTATTATTTTCTGAGTTAACTTGATAGGCGGTTTGTCTTAGATTATTTTTATAATCTTTTGCAAAAATATCTAAAAATGCAATAGCTAATTCTTGGCACTGATCCTTGGATAATATACTACCATAACCTTGTGCGAAATTTTTATCGTTAACATATTCTAATATTCGGCCACTTTGTTCTAATTTTATAGATATGGCTTCATTACTTAGTTCAAAATCATAATAAGGCAAAGAATTATTTTGTGTATATAATCCATTATTAGATATGTAGAAAGCTGGTAAGGTCAGTGTTTCTTCCAAATACTTTGTTGCTTCTTCTGAATTCATTAAAGGGGTAGCATAAATACACGTGCTTGACAAAATTGCCAATAGTAAAACACATAATTTTTTCATTTTATCACCTCTGAGTTTATATTTTAAATAAATTATATCGTATTTTTAAGCACAAGATCAATACTTTTTCATAATTACAACTTTTGCATTACATTTCTGTAAATTTTTCTAAAAACTGTAGCATTTTCATTTTAAATATGTTATACTGTACTCGTAAAAAAACCATTCTATCCTAATATATATTTATACGATCTTTGCAAATAATTCAATAAATGTAATAGATCTAAATATTTATATTTTGGACCCAACATCTATATTCTAGAGTATACAGTATTTATAAGCAAAAGATTTACCTTTTTTGCAAAAGTAACCTACTTGTTAGAGGGTTGTAATCTTGGCTTATAGTTAGATAAAATAGAAAATAAATTATCAAAAATTATAGCACTGAAAGGATTGATAAGTATGAAATCTAATCCAATGATTAGAAGAGCTTTAGACAAAAATCTTGTTAATAGCACAGACGCTATGAGCATAGCAGGGGCTAGAAATAAGTCGTTAGCCTTATTAGGAATCACAGCCGTGTGTGGAATAATAGCATATTTAGGTTTATATTCTCAAGGAACGAATCCAGGTTTCAACACATGTAATATGGTCAGCGTAATATCTGGATTAGTTGGCGTTGGCCTAGTTATCTTTTTAGCCACTAAGCCGCATTTAGCAGATACATTGGGAATAATTTACGCTGTTGTCGAAGGAATCTTTGTCGGTTCTATCACTGTAGCTTATGGATATTACTTTGATGGTGTAATTACTAAAGCAATGATTTTAACATTGCTAGCAATAATTTTTACACTTTTATTATATAAAGAGGCACCGGACCTTGCATCTAAAATAAGAAAAGGTGTTCAGATTCTTACGCTAACAATCTTTTTTGCATATATATTAAACCTTGTCTTCATGTTATTTGAAGCTGGAAATCTTTTTGGTGGAAACAGTTTAGTATCAATAGGCTTAAGCATGTTTATAACATTAGTAGCAATTGCAAATTTAATGTTAGATTACGATAATATAGTTATTGGCGCTCAACACAGACTACCAAAATACATGGAATCATTTTTTGCCGTAGGACTTTTAGTTACTATAGTCTGGGTATACGTTGAAATGCTACGATTAGTTGCCAAAGTAGCTTCTAGAGAATAAAACTCCCTCCGTCACTTCGTGACACCTCCCTCGGAGAAGGAGGATTTGGCGAGAGCCAACTCCCTCCGTCACTTTATGACACCTCCCTCGGAGAGCGAGGCTTTGTGGCTCTCTCTAAAAAAATAAAATGCTACAAATTAGTAGCCAAAATAGCTTCTAGAGAATAATGTTAAAAATATAGCGAGAGATCGGAAACGGCTCTCGCTAAAAAAATGTCAAAATGCAAATAGTTATTGGTGCTCAGCACAAACTACCAAAATACATGGAATCATTTTTTGCCGTAGGACTTTTAATTACTATAGTCTGGGTATACGTTGAAATGCTACGATTAGTTGCCAAAGTGACTTCTAGAGAATAAAACTCCCTCCGTCACTTCGTGACACCTCTCGCCAAAAAAAATATTGAGAATCCGATAAGTATTATGCTATAATACATAAGAAATATGAAATATAAAAAGAAAGTTAAAAATTGGAGAGAAGATTTATGTTAAATGTTATGATTAAACCAGCATCCAGTGCATGTAATATGAGATGCGATTATTGTTTTTATTTCGATGAAGCCGAAAAGAGGTCACAAGACTTTTTTGGCATGATGAGCGAGCAAACTCTAAAAAACATTATTCGACGCACAATGCTAAAGGCCAAATACTCAATCAGTTACGCATATCAAGGTGGTGAGCCAACCCTAAGAGGATTAGATTTCTTTAAAAAAGCGCTCGAATACCAAAAGCAGTACAACCGAAATGGGATACAAGTACACAATGCGTTACAAACCAATGGGTTTAATATAGACGAAGAATGGTGCAAATTTTTTGTTGAAAATAATTTTTTAATCGGCGTATCTATAGATGGTACTAAAGAAATTCATAATACTTATAGGCATGATCCTAGTGGCCGGGACACATATGAACGAGTTTTAAATACAACCAAAATGTTTGATAAGTACAAAGTAGAATATAATATTCTAACCGTAGTGAATAAGCTAGTAGCAAAAAATATAAAAGAAATATATAAAGAATATGAAAAAAACGGCTGGCATTATCAGCAATACATTGCTTGTTTGGATCCATTAGGAGAAGAGCGATCACAAAATGAATATTCATTGACGGCAAAAGAATTTGGACAATTTATGATAGACCTTTTTGATTTATGGTATGCTGATTATTTAAAGGGTAAGCAACCATATATAAGACAATTCGAAAATTATGTAGCGATACTAAACGGGTATCCAGCGGAATCATGTGATATGAGAGGAACCTGTGGTATTCAAACTGTTGTAGAAGCGGATGGGTCAGTATATCCATGTGACTTTTATATGATCGATGAATATTGTATAGGGAATTTTAATACAGATCAATTAGAAAAGATAAATGAGAGACGAAAAGAGATAGAGTTTTTAGAGAAATCAATATTATTAAGCGACAAATGTAAAGCTTGCAAATATCTTGGAATTTGCCGAGGAGGATGTATGAGAAATAGAGACATGGTCGACGAAACTTATCACAACTATTTATGTGAAGGCTACGAAATGTTTTTTGATGCTATCTTACCTAGAATGGCCGAGATTAAAGTGCCAGCACAATATTAAAATTAACCTCTCAGTCACTGCGTGACAGGGGCTGTCGCAATTAAATTCCAAATGGCAAAAAAACGATGTGAACTTGCAAAATTTATAATTTACTTGAAAGTAACAAAAACTTGAATGCACGCTTTCTCCCTCCGTCAGCTTACGCTGACACCTCCCTCCCGGAGGGAGGCACCGTTTCCCCGCAATTTTGTTTTCTATGGGAAGTGTCGCCGAGAGTTGTTATTAGATGACGGAAACAAAAGATGATCCTTCGTTTTTGAAGTTAATGCGACAGCCCCCTTTTATCGACCCCTCAGTTTTGACCTTTAGTTCGACTTAAATAATTTTCTAACATCCGATGCTAAATATAGAGATCCACATATGATGAATACATCATTTTTTTTCGTTAGTTCTTGTCCGAATGCTACGGCTCCTTTATAATCATCGAACTCATACACGTTCGGACAATATTTTTGAGCAGTCTCTTTTAATTTTTCCAACTTTTCTGCTTTTTTGTTATTTGGGCGTACAATTAAAGTATTGGTAGCAAGGGGTAATAATACTTTCATCATTTCTTCGTGGTCTTTTGTCCTTAATGTTCCGATTAGAATGTTGATTCTGTCTTTGGCCAAAGTTTTGATGACAGAAGCTAGTGCCATGCTACCATCATAATTATGGGCACCATCCAATATTGTTAACGGCTCCTCTTCTAACACTTCTATTCTGGCCGGGAAAAATGTCTCGTTCACTCCATTCTCGATGGCCATATCCGTTATTTTATATCCATATTCTCTTAAATTTATGGCTACTTCTATCGCACACATGGCGTTATATATTTGAAACTTTCCTAGCAATTTTTTATTAAATATCATATTTTTGTAGGTAAATCGCCTAAAAAATTTGTCGTCCTCTATTACTAATTTTTTTAAATCTGGTATTATTAGGTTGCTTCCGGTCTGCTCACATTTAGCCTGGATTACTTTTTCTGCTACACCATTCATTAACGGATATATTACGGTTGTTCCACCTTTAATTATTCCGGCTTTTTCCCACGCTATCTTCTCAATCGTATCCCCTAGGATAGCAACATGATCCATGCCTATTAAGGTTATCACATTTACTAAGGTACCTTCTATTATGTTGGTCGAATCTAATCGGCCGCCTAGACCGACTTCTAAGATTACTATGTCGCAATTTTTCATTTGGTAATATAAAAACGCTATGGCGGTTACTACTTCAAAATAGCCATATTCAACCGTTCCCATTTTTTCTCGAACCTTTTCTGCACATGTACATAAATCCGGTTCACTTATCATGAGATTGTTTAGTTGAATCCGTTCTCGAAATTCTAGAACGAAGGGGCTTATAAATAATCCCGTCTTATATCCTGCTTCTATTAATATGTTGGCCACCATAGTGGCGGTCGATCCTTTTCCGTTAGTCCCTGCTACATGGACTACCTTTAAGTTTTTATGTGGATTGCCCAGTTTATCCATTAATTGCTTTAATGCTTCTAGGCCATTTTTGCGACTAAACATGGCCAAATTATCCAAAAATTCATAAGTTTCTATAATATTCATTTTTTTTCTCCAATATTTTATTCATTATCATATAGCGCAAACTTGGTGACATATTTTTTAGCCAAATTTTTTTGAAAAGCATCATTTATATTTTGTATAACAAGATAAGTTATATTTTCATATAAATATACAAAAGAGCTTATACATTAAAAAGGACGTGTTAATATGAGATTTGAATTGAAATTAATTAAAATAATTATTCAGTCGATATTAGTATTAGGTATTGTTGGCTTTGGAATACAAACTTATATATCCAGCTTAATAGTTGTACATCAAAGTTCCATGAATCCTACATTATATGATGGTGATCTTCTACTTACTAACAAATTAACTTATCAAATTTCTAATCCTCAAGTTGGTGATATTGTAATTTTATATAAAGATACACCAAGTAAGTTCGCTAGCACAAGGCTTGGATTAAGTTTAGAAGATTTATTTTCAAAAATATTCAATCAACCCGAAAGGACTCGGTACGTCAAACGAGTTGTAGCTATAGGAGGAGACACGGTGGACATAAAAAATGGTAGTCTATATGTTAATGGTGAAATAGTAAACGAAAATTATACAAAAGGATTTACATATACAAATGAGACACACTTTCCCATAACAATAGATGAAGACTGTGTCTATGTATTAGGAGACAATCGAGAAATTAGTTTAGATAGCAGAAATTTTGGCCAAGTACCTATTCATAGAATAGAAAGTAAGGTAGAATCAGTATTGCCATGGTAAAAAAAAGATATATTAAAAATAGTTCCGATAACTAGAAAAATAGCTACTAAAAATAGTTTCAAAAATTAGAAAAATAGCTACTAAAAATAGTTTCAAAAATTAGAAAAATAGCTATAAAAATAGCTATGAAAAATAGATTCAGCAACTAGAAAAAGGGCTATTAAAAATAGTTTCAGCAACTAAAAAAAGGGCTATTAAAAATAGTTTCGACAGCAAAAAAAAGAGCTATAAAATGAGGGGGGAAAGAATGATCAAATTGGTAGCAATAGATATGGATGGAACCTTACTAACGGATAATAAAATCATTTCAGCAAATACAAAAGAGACTTTACTCAAGGCCAGAAAAAATGGAGTTAATATAGTATTAACTACAGGCCGACCACTAGACGGACTGAAGAATACACTTGAGTTTTTAGAATTTGAGAGAAATCCAAAAGATTATTATGGACACATCATCCAAGATCATGTAATATGCTTTAATGGAGCATTAGTCACTAACTTAAATACTAAACAAAACATTGCTGATATAACAATTAAGGGTGCACATCTTCACGAACTTCATAAGTTATCCAAGCAGTTAAACACAAACATTCATGCTTTTTCAGTAAAGGATGGATTGATAGCACAAAAGATATCCAAATATACGCAGGTAGAAATGGATATAAACCATATCCCAATAAAATTACTAAGATTTGGTGATATATCGAATGAAGAAGATATAGTAAAGGTTATGTTAATAGATGAGCCAGAAATCCTAGACACTGCTATAGCCAAGCTTCCGGCAAAATTGTATGATACCTATACAATAGTACGAAGCACGCCATATTTCTTAGAATTTCTAAATAAAGAAGCAAATAAAGGTACTGGCCTAGCAAAGTTAGCCAAGCACCTAAACATTGTCCCAGGTGAAATCATGGCCTTTGGCGATGCAGGCAACGACATGCATATGATAGAATATGCTGGCCTCGGCGTAGCCATGGACAACGCTATATCCCAATTAAAACAAATAGCACAATTTGTAGCCCCTAGCAATAATAAGGACGGAGTAGCAACAACATTACAGCAATTTTCAATAGACAAAATTCGATTTCAAAAACCATTATTTTAATTTAAGAATATTTCGAAAAGTAAGACTATGCTGGTTTCGACGTAGCCATAACGCTATATCCTAATTAAAACAAATAGAATAATTTGTAGATAAGGACGTGGTAGCAAAAACATTGTAACAGTTTTCAATAGACAAAATTAGGTTTTAACAACCATTATTTTAATTTAAGAACATTTAGGAAAGTAGGATAAAAAATGCAATCAAGGACACATACTTGTAACGAACTTACATTAGCAAACATTGGAGAAGAAGTCACTTTAGTGGGCTTTTACGAAAATTTACGAAAGGTATCCAAAACTCTAGGATTCTTAATCTTACGAGACTTTTACGGCACAACTCAGATAGTGATAGAAACGGACGAAATCATGGCAAAATTAGATCCGCTAAACAAAGAGTCTACATTAAAAATAGTTGGAATAGTAAGAGAACGACAAAGTAAGAATAAAAACTTAGCAACCGGAGAAATCGAGGTAGTACCGAGCGACGTAGAAATATTAGGTATGTGTGCACACAATGAGCTACCATTTGAAATTAATAGATCAACTCAAGCTGATGATAATACTCGACTTAAATATCGATACTTAGATTTAAGAAATCCTGTAATGAGAAATAAGATAGCCATGAGATGTAAAGTTGTATCAGAATTAAGAAAAAAAATGGAGTCTCTAGATTTTTTAGAAATCACTACGCCGATATTAACCTGCTCTTCTCCAGAAGGGGCACGGGATTATTTGGTACCAAGTCGACTGCATGAAGGTAAATTTTATGCATTGCCTCAAGCGCCACAACAGTTTAAGCAGATCCTTATGGCATCCGGATTTGATAGATATTTTCAGATAGCACCATGCTTTAGAGATGAAGATGCGAGGGCCGATAGAGCGCCAGGTGAATTTTATCAGCTGGACATGGAAATGGCCTTTGCTAATCAAGAAGATGTATTTGCCATAATAGAAGAAGTATTACCAGAAATTTTTGCAAAATATGGTGTCTATAAACAGGCTAGCCAACCGCCATTTACTCGCATAGCATATTTAGATGCACTGGAGAAATACGGATCAGACAAACCGGATTTACGCAACGACCTCTTAGTTAATGATGTGACCTCTATATTATCGGATTGTGGATTTGAGCCATTTAAAAACAACACAGTAAAAGCTATTGTAGTAGACAAATTTGAAGCTACCCGAAAAGTTGTGGATAAAATTTGTCAAGAAACAGAAGTAATCATAGAAAACAAAGCATATTGGTTTAGACTAGGTACAGACGGCAACTTCGTTGGCGGTATAAGTAAATTTTTAGCTGAAGCCAAAGATAGCATAATAGATGAATTAAACTTAAAGCCTGGTGATTATGTTTTCTTATCAGCCGGAAGTAAATTGAAAGCACAAAAGACAGCCGGAGTACTAAGAAATGTTTTAGGCCAATACGCCAAAAATCATGTCCAAGAAAATTGCTATGCTTTCTGCTGGATCGTGGATTTCCCAATGTATGAATTTGATGAAAAAACAAACAAAATAGAATTTTGCCACAATCCATTTTCCATGCCTCAAGGTGGATTAAAAGCTTTGGAAAATGAGGATCCATTAAGTATCTTAGCTTATCAATATGACCTAGTATGTAATGGTGTTGAGTTAAGCTCCGGCGCAGTAAGAAACCATGATCCGGCCTTAATGATCAAAGCATTCAATATCGTAGGTTTAGGTGAACAAGATGTAAAGGAAAAATTCCCCGCTATGTACAATGCCTTTTTATACGGCGCTCCGCCACATGCGGGTATAGCACCAGGAGTGGACAGAATGGTTATGCTAATCTTAGGAGAAGAGGCTATAAAAGAAATAATTCCTTTCCCAATGAATAAAAATGCTCAGGACGTTATGATGAACGCTCCGTCTTTTGTTTCGGAAGAACAATTAAAGGATGTTCATATAGCAATAACTAAGTAGGTAAATTATGCCAAGAAACGAAGAAACGAGCTACCTTTTTTGGGCGCTCGTTTTTTCCATTTAATTAACTAAGTCCAGTGCAAAGATCAAGTGCGCAAATTCTTTTACTTTCAAATTTGAAGGTTTGCAATCTATTTCAGTCATATAACGGCAACTTTCGACGATAGCTCCCATAGAAAACAAAATTGTGGGGGAGGTGGCAGCGTAAGCTGACGGAGGGAGAAAGCGTGCATACAAGTTTTTGTTACTTCCAAGCAAATTGTAATTTTTGCAAGTTTTCATCATTTTCCTGTCATATAGAATTTAATTGCGACATCCCCCTTTCAATTTCCCACGCAGTTTGTTTTCACACACTTAAGCATTTAAGATACAATCCAAATCAGTCTTCAACTTTTCAACTATATCCGGATGATCTAAAGCTAAATTAACGGATTGTCCGGGATCATAAATCATATTATAAAGCTGATCTTCTAGGAGATGGCCCAGCTCGATATTTTTATTTTTTTGCACGGCCTCACCTTTGCTTGGCTGAAGATAAGTCCATTTTCGGGTCCTAATAATTTTATGCTTGCTATGGCTTTCGTACATTACTGACTCTCGTCCTTTATTGCTATGTCCGAATAAAACATCTAGCATATTTTGACTATCAAT
>MDSO01000028.1_pt1 | contig 29521 bp, 23 predicted proteins | sample 1005691 | NCBI WGS metagenome assembly MDSO01 (sample SAMN05526595, study PRJNA338239) | gut metagenome | isolation source: stomach gut content | host: Acanthurus sohal | place: Saudi Arabia: Red Sea | collected 2011-04 | reverse complement strand
ATGACTCCTTTAGAGCCTGCGAACCAAGTTGCTCCAATGACTCCTTTAGAGCCTGCGAAGCAAGTTGCTCCAATGACTCCTTTAGAGCCTGCTAAGCAAGTTGTTCCAATGACTCCTTTAGAGCCTGCTAAGCAAGTTGTTCCAATGACTCCTTTAGAGCCTGCTAAGCAAGTTGCTCCAATGACTCCTTTAGAGCCTGCTAAGCAAGTTGTTCCAATGACTCCTTTAGTGCCTGCTAAGCAAGTTACTCCAATGACTCCTTTAGTGCCTGCGAAACAAGTTACTCCAATGACTCCTTTAGAGCCTGCTAAGCAAGTTACTCCAATGACTCCTTTAGTGCCTGCTAAGCATATTCCATCAACCGAAATGACTAAGGCTGAAACTTTAGAAGTTCACTCAGCTCCAATGAATCCTGCGCCAAAAATTGATCAGCCATCTTTACCTCCGGTTAAAAAAGAAGTAAGTATCGAGGAAATCTCAGCTTTTGCTACATTGCTTAAAACTTTAATTACTGAAAAATCCGTTCCGAAAAATAAAGTAGCAGATAATCCAGTTATGGATGAAAACAATTCAGAAGCTCAGAAACCAAAGTCCATAGATTTTCAAAATATATTAAAAATAGTTAGCACAATTACAAATTCGGATGAAAAATTGGAGGAAAAAGTAAGTCCTGACGGTATTAACAATTTAACTGACATGGTTCATAATTTGCTAAATCAAAAGTCGCCATCTCAGCCAACGCAACAAGTATCAGATATCACCGACAATAATGATTGCGGTTGTAACAAACCTTCGATTACTCCGGATCCGGATGTAACCGATGAGAAATTATCCGATGCTCTAGATTGCTTAGCAAAGGTTTTTCAGACCAAAAAAACTGTGAAAACTGAAGACCCAACTCAATTTTTAAATGATAAATACGCTAAAGATCAATTTCATCATATAGAATCCATTGCTAAAGACGCTTTTGACAAAACCAAAGAAAACGATGCTGCTTCTTTGGACAATTTAGTGGAACGTATTATATCTTTTAAAAAAGCATTACATGAGGCTGCTACTCATCCTTCCGAGGATTATCAACCAGAAGAAAAAATTATCGGTAAGTATGATGTAAATCCTATCGTAATTAAAAATGCTTCAAAAGAAATTCCAGCCAACAATAGCGAATTAGCAAAAAAAAAATCTGATATAAATCAGGACGAAGTCCCTAAAATAATTTCTAAATCTGTTGAGCCAATATTCCATGACCCTGAATCTTTTCAACATTCAATTTTACTGGGGTATCCTCAACAGTCCGAGTGCAATGAATCAGAACAGGTTCCTATGAAGGATTTAAAAGAGTCGGAAGAATTTCTTATGCAAAAACTAAAGGAGTCAGAAAATGAAGTTGTACATCAAGAATTACAGGAGCCAGAAAATGCAGTTGTGCACCAAGAATTAAAGGGGCCAGAAAATGCAGTTGTGCACCAAGAATTACAGGGGCCAGAAAATAAAGTTACTCAACCTGAACTAACCGAACAAGAAAATGAAGTTACTCAACCTGAACTAACCGGGCCAGAAAATAAAGTTACTCAACCTGAACTAACCGGACAAGAAAATGAAGTTACTCAACCTGAACTAACCGGGCCAGAAAATAAAGTTACTCAACCTGAACTAAGCGGGCCAGAAAACGCAGTCATTCAGCCTGAACTAAATGGAACAGAAAATGAAGTTACTCAACCTACACTAAATGGGCCAGAAGAGAACTATAGCGAACAAGATTTACATGAACTCGAAGACGATGAGAATGATTTAGAAAATAAAAATAAAACTTTTAGAGATATTCTTGTTAAGAATTTAATAGCAAAATATGAAGGTGAATTTGATAAAATCAATGACTTGCTAAAAAATAATCCGAAAATGGATCCTTTCGCTTATCAATATCCTGTTGATTGGGTCGAAGTGTTATTTGACGATTTGGCTGAAATACCTCAGATAAATGCAGAATGGCTAAAAAAATTAAAAACCATGAAGCATTATAACAAATTTATTTTGGGTCAAGATCAAGAGCGTAATCAATTCTATTTAGGTATACTAGCATTAACCTTTAAAAGTAAAAGAAATGATCCGCCTATCGACAACATTATAGCATTTGTGTTGAAAGAGCCGAAAACTTCTAGATCGACTATAAGTGGAAACGGATACTGGATCGTTGCTTTATAATCAATAAAACAGAGAAGGCGTACATTAGAAATTTAGTGTACGCCTTTTTTTTATTGCCATATTCGCCAAAAGATGATTAGGCTTCCCCCTAATTCATCGCCCCCAACCTCTCAGTCACTTCGTGATAGCTCTCCTAGAAGGCATAGCCGGAAACTTAAGAAGTCACAAAATTGCGAGGCGCAGGTTGCCCGCCCCTTAGTTAACTTCACCAAAAGTTAATTTTCTTAAGTTCCCATGTATGCTCTTAGAAGGAGAGCCAGGTCGGAGAGCCTTTCACCGACCTCCATCACTCTTTTTGGATAAATACGATAAAACTTTTTTGTGGATAACTAAAAATTAATAAAACGTAACACAGAAGAAATAATAATAACTTGACTAAAAATTGAAAAAATGCTATAATTTTAGTAAAATACCAAAGAAAGAAGGGAGATTTAGAAGTGTTTAAATACATAAGAAAAATATTGCTATGTTTAGCAATGACAATAACAGTCGGCACTAAAGTTCATGCTTCGCCTTTAGTAATCCGACAAACTAATTTTGACAATAATATAGAAAATGTAAGGTTGATTATGGATGATTTGCCAAAAAGCAGGTTATATAAATTACAAAAGTTTTCTTGGCGAGATATGGAGAAAGTAAGCAATATAGTTAAAGAAGAAAATAAACAAAAATATAAACACGTTTTGCACGATACTACAAACTTTTTGTTATCCAAAATACCCGGTGCTCTAAATTCTACAGCAGCCGAGTGGTCCGTATTTGGAATAGGTAGAAGCGGAGTAGAAGTGCCAAAAAAATATAAGAAAGATTATAAAATGAAGTTGCATGAAGCAATATCCAAGGAACTAAACAAAAGCAGAGCTTTCGGTGGCCGGATAACGGATGTTCAACGTGCCGTTATTGCCCTAAGTTCATTAGGTTATGATTATTCTTCTGTTGCAGGAAAAAATCTATTGGATTACACTTGGAATAAAGAAAAATATTTCCCCAATTTAAATGTTACTCAAGCATCTTTAGGCGGTAGGCAAGGCCTTAATGAATTAGTTTATGGCCTGCTTAATATCGATCTGCAACAAACTCCCACCCCGGACAATGCTACTATTTCCAGAGAAGATATTATCAAACAAATACTTACTTACCAAACCCCAGATGGTAGTTTTTCACTTATGGAAAATAATTCAAGTGGAGAAATCGATATCACTGCTATGACCATCACTTCTCTAGCACCATACTATCCTAATATAGAAGCAGTTCAGCAATCTGTGGACAAGGCTATCCAATATATATCAAAATCCCAAAATGAAAATGCCGGTTTTAGCGATATATACTCTGAAACTCTAGAAACAACCGCCCAAGTCATAGTAGCACTGTGCTCATTGAACATTGATTGCGAAAAAGATGAGCGCTTCATAAAGAATGAAAACACCCTTTTGACAAATTTACTAAGCTATTACAAAGAAAATGGGCAATTCTCTCATTTACAAAATGCTCCCATGGATTTTATGGGCACCGAACAAGCTCATTACGCCCTTGTAGCTTACGATAGATTTATAAATGATCAAGAAAATATTTACGACATGAAAAATGTAGAGCTAGAAAAAGCCAGTAGCATTTTTATGTCTATCGAAGCTAGAACGGCCGGCCATGGCGACTTATTATCCATGATAGAGTTTCCTATAGAAAACGGCGATAATGTAGAGAGTATTTTTACGAAAGTGGCCAAAGAAAATAATATAGAATTTACTTTTTTAGAAAATAGTAGACCCGATTTTGACGAAATCGAAGGCATCGCTAATGGTGAATATGATTTTAATAGCAGTTGGACGTATTATATTAATGGTGAACTCTTGCTAAATGATGATTACATTCCTAAACCTGGCGACGTAATTAGAATCCGTTATACTCTGGATTTTGAAGATTTGGATCAGCCGTTAGTAAAGTTACTGAAGAAAAAAATATCGCAAATAAAAGATATGTATTATCCTACGATCTATTCCGAGAAATCCTTTAAGGTCTTGCAAGAATCTATAGCCACCGCTCAATCTATAGCTTCGGACTGGATGAACAACGGATATGATACCGAATCCGAATTGATCGTTAGCTCCGCCTTGGGGCAACTTTTTGCTGCCGTAGATCAGTTAGAATATAATTCGGATTTGCTAACATCTTCTCTGAAAATAATCCAAAATAATAATCAAAATAATAACGAAGTAACCGAAATCATAATGATAGATGACCTTTTTGAAGTGGATGAATTTTTAGAGGAACAGCTTTTATAGAGAAGTGTGGGGCGACAACTCCAGGAGAACTCCTCAATCAGCTTTAATGTGACAGCCTCCTTAAATAACTAAGCAACTGAAATAATAATGATAGATGGCCTTTTTGAAATAAATAAATTTTTAGAAAAACATATTTTATAAAGGAGCGTACTTTCGATGTTAAATAAAAAGTTAAATAAAAAAACCTTATGTGTTGTAGGAATAAGTGTATTTTTATTAATCTCTGCTTGGCAAGTTTCGGATGGGCAGAATATTAATGCTACCAAATTAGAAAAAACAGAACAGGATACAACAGTAAACTATTATTTAGAATACTTAAATAACGCAGAATGTTCAGAATGTATAGAATGTCTAGATTGTTTAGAAGAAAATGACCAACCTCTTGCCTTGCATTCAGAAGTAGAATCTATGGCAAATTTGGTAAGCATAAATAAATATGAAATCGAAGCTGAAAACGAACAAAATAGCCAAGTAACTTTTAGTATCTCATGTGAGACTTTACTAAATAATATAAATGCTCTGGATGAAAATAAACACTCCCTTGTTCCAGCGGACGGAATCATTTACAACGAAAGTTTGATAAATATCAAAGACGGTGAGACCGCCTTTGATGTCCTACTTAGATTGAGCCGAGAAAATAAGATTCACATGGAGTATGTAGATACACCGATTTATGGCTCAGCATATATCGAAGGTATAAATAATTTGTACGCTTTCGATGCTGGTGGACTCAGTGGTTGGATGTACAGAGTAAATGGCCAATTTCCTAACTACGGCTGTTCTAAATATCAATTAAAGGCCGGAGACCACCTAGAATTTTTATATACCTGCGATTTAGGCAAAGATTTAAACGAAGGTGAGGTTGTTATCCAATCATGAAAGATCATTTTAATGAAGTCCATCCGATTATAAGTTTTATCTATTTTTTAGCTGTAATAGGCTTGAGCATGTTTATGCAACATCCGATTTACTTGGCTATAGCATTAATAAGTTCGTTTATATATTCAGTGATGTTGTCCGGAACAAAAGCATTAAAATTTAACTTGATATATATGGTTATCTTGTTAGTTTTTATGGCCACAATAAATCCGTTATTTAACCATGAAGGAGCAACAATATTATTTTATTTGAAAAGCGGTAATCCATTTACGTTAGAAAGTGCAGTATACGGCATAATTAGTTCCTTAATGATAATTATCGTTATAATATGGTTTTCCTGTTACAACGTAATCATGAGTTCAGACAAGACTATATATTTATTTGGAAGGATCACACCGAATTTATCCTTAATATTTACCATGGTATTAAGATTTGTTCCGTTATATAAAAAGCGGATAGAAAAGATAATCATGGCCCAAAAATGTATTGAGTCAACCGAAGTAAAAGGATATATAAATAAGTTAAAGCATGGAACAAAGATATTATCAATAATGACCAGTTGGAGTTTAGAATCTGCCATAGAAACATCGGACAGCATGAAAGCGAGAGGGTTTGGACTAAAGGGACGAACAGCATTTTCTAATTTTAAGATGACCGGACGAGATTATTATTTAGCGCTATGGATGGTCATAAATATCAGCCTATTAATTTTTAGTCGATTGCACATAAACGATTCAGCAATCTTTTTTCCGGTTATAAAAATTAATCTAACAAACTATACTGGGTACTTAGGATTTTTTGGACTGTGTTTCACACCAATTTTATTAAATATGATGGAGACACTAAAATGGCAATATTATGTATCGAAAATCTAGGACAAACGCATGTATGTATTTTTTACTAAAAATTACTCCACAATTTTGCTCTCGTTATCCCGCAATTTAATGAGCCAGCACTTTGTATTAAATTCTTGATGACATAAAAATAATACAAACTTACAAAATTTACAATTTGCTTGAAAATAACAAAACCTTGTATGCAAGCTTTCTCCCCCCTACCCCCCTCCCGGAGGGAGGCACCGCTACCCCGCAATTTTGTAACTTCTTAAGTTCCCAGCTATGCCCCTACCCCCCTCCCGAAGGGGGGTACCGCTTCCCCGAAATTTTGTTGCCTATAAAAGTTGTCGCCGAGAACTGTTGTTAAATGACAGAATCAAAGTATAATTCTTCAATTTTTCGATTGTAAAATATACTGGGGTACTTAGGATTTTTTGGACTGTGTTTCAAACGATTTTTATTAAATATGATGGAGGCGCTAAAATGTCAATATTACGTATCGAAAATCTAACATTTACTTATCCAGGACGAGAAATTTCGGCCGTGAAAAATATAAATCTGAATATAAAAAAAGGATCTTTCGTCTTACTTTGCGGTAAATCCGGATGTGGCAAAACAACATTAATAAAACATTTTAAGCCACCGCTTACTCCTTATGGAAAAAAGACAGGACGTATATTATTTAACAACGAGCCGTTAGAAAATTTATCTGATTTAGAACAAGCACAATCTATTGGTTATGTCTTGCAAAATCCGGACAACCAAATTGTAACCGATAAAGTGTGGCATGAATTAGCCTTTGGACTAGAGAGTTTGGGTAAAAGCGAAAATGAAATCCGCCTTAGAGTAGCTGAAATGGCTAATTTTTTCGGGATACAAAACTGGTTTCATAAAAAAGTAGAAACTCTTTCAGGTGGCCAAAAACAGTTATTAAATTTAGCAAGTGTTATGGCCATGGGTCCGGATGTCCTAATATTAGATGAACCAACCTCCCAGCTCGACCCTATTGCTGCCGTAGATTTTTTGGAAACGTTAAACAAAATTAATGCCGAGCTTGGCGTTACGATCATTCTAACCGAGCATCGACTTGAAGAAGTATTTAAGTTTGTGGATACTGTCGTCGTCTTAGACAAAGGTAAAATTATTGCTATGGATGCGCCCAAAAAAATTTGTAAGTACTTGTTCGAACATAATCATCCAATGAAATGTGCTCTACCTGCTCCAAGTAGGATTTGGGGCGAATTAGGATTGAGTGAGGATTTTCCGTTAACTATTAAAGAAGGTCGACTTAAAATGGAACAGCATTTTTTATCTGTTACAGATAATTTGGCCAATCTAAAACTAAACAACTCTTCCGAACAGCCCAAGTTATTGGATTCAGCAGAAAAAATTTTGGAACTAAAAGAAATATTTTTTAGATACGAAAAAAATGGCTTAGACATAATTAAAAATTTAACTCTCAATGTATATAAAGGTGAACTCTACTCTATAGTAGGCGGAAATGGCGCTGGAAAAAGTACTACACTATCCATAATAGCCAACCTGAAAAAAGCCTACAGAGGTAAACTAAAATTTAAGGCCGATAAAATATGTATGCTACCCCAAGATCCACAAACATTATTCGTTAAAAACAATGTTTATGACGACTTGTTGGATGTATTTACTAATATAAAAATTAAAAATCTAAATGAAATTGAAGTAGAAAAACAAATCAGAGATGTAGCCAAATTAGTGGAGGTAGAACAATATTTAAATTGCCATCCCTACGATTTAAGCGGTGGTGAGCAACAACGGGTCGCTTTGGCCAAAATATTGTTGTTAGATCCAAATATCTTGCTACTAGATGAGCCTACCAAAGGTCTTGATGCTCACTTTAAAATAACTTTCGCTAATATACTAAAAAAACTTATGTCCCAAGGTAAAACCATTATTATGGTTAGCCATGATATAGAGTTCTGTGCAGAATATTCTACCAGATGTGGATTGTTTTTTGATGGAACAATAATCGCCCAAGGTACTCCAAAAAACTTTTTTGCCAATAACCATTTCTACACTACAAGTAGCAACCGAATGGCCAGAAATGTTTTTAAAAATGCCATCACAGTTAAGGATGTTGTTTCGCTAGCTAAGGCGTTCTAACTTCTCCGTCACTTAGTGCCAGCTCTATAAGTTCTCAGTCAGCTAAAACTGATAGGGGTTGTCGCACTAACAACTTATATAATTTACCTTTGCAGTAACAAAAACTTTTATGCACGCTTTCTCCCTCCGTCAGCTTACGCTGACACCTCCCCCGCAATTTTTTTTCACTACTTCCTCGCAATTTTTTTTCACTACTTCCCCGCAATTTTTTTTCACTACTTCCCTGCAATTTTTTTTCACTACTTCCCCGCAATTTTTTTTCACTACTTCCCCGCAATTTTTTTTCACTACTTCCCCGCAATTTTGTGACAACTCCATTGGCCAATCACTTAGATATTGTTCCTACTTCACTGAAGTCTACAGAGCAACAGCACCCTAAAACAAAATAAAGGAGCAGAAATTTATGAATAGAAAAACATTGAACGCCTTTATAATACTTATTCTAATTCCAATAACAATGTTATTCGGTATTTATGTCTTAGATGACCGAAAATATTATTTTATAAGTATGCTAATAATTTTATATACTCTTTTGCCTTTTTTCCTAATGTTTGAGAAAAAAGGGCCGAAATTAAGAGAAGTGATGCTTATTGCTGTAATGATCGCCTTAGCTGTAGCTGGCCGAAGTGCATTCTTTATGCTACCTCAGTTTAAACCGGTCGTTGCTATCGTCATCATATCCGGTTTCTGCTTAGGTTCTCAATCAGGATTTTTAATCGGCGCTATGTCTGGATTTATAAGTAACTTCTTTTTCGGCCAGGGTCCATGGACTGTGTATCAGATGTTTGCATTTGGGCTTATTGGATTTTTAGCTGGATTATTCAAAAATTCCAAAACGTTAAATACAAATATAAATAAAAAAGCTTTATGCTTATATGGATTTATAGCAACATTTTTTATTTATGGCGGGATCGTAAATATTCAGCCGAGTTTAATGTCAGGCCACGTGATGAACTGGAAAGCTACTATGGCCGTATATGTTAGCGCCGTGCCGTTTGATTTGATGCATTCAATAGCAACCATGATATTTTTATATTTCATAGCCGAACCAATGATTGAGAAAATTGATAGAATCAGGATTAAATATGGATTAAATGGGCTATCGCATTAACAATTCCAAATATTAAATTGATAGAATTAGGATTAAATATGTATTAAATAGCCTCTCCTAGGAGAGGTTATTTTAATTTTCTAGCCTTCGTACCTCGTTTACATCATTAATATTTATTATCTTGCGTATCGCTTCTTCTAATTGATGCCTTTGTGTTATGACAAATTTTACCGTAAAAAGTAGCTCATGACTTTTTGTAGTCTTCGCTGTAAGTGTCTTAATGTCTAAACTCATATCGTTTATCACTTTGATAATCTCCGCAACAATGCCTGGCCGATCAATACATATTACTGTCAAACCAGTCATATACTCCATTTTCGGAATGTTATTATCCGCCCAGTTTGCCTCTACAACTCTTTCTGGTTCGTTTTTTAATATATATTTAATATTCGAACAGTCGCTTTTATGGATTGATATACCATGTCCTTTTGTTATATACCCTTTTATTTCATCGCCAGGTAATGGATTGCAGCATTGGGCAAACTTTATCGCTATGTCGCTTATGTCGTCTACCACTATTCCACTATCTTTTTTGATATACTTTTGAGTTGGTTGTATAACCGGATTTTCAAATTCTTTTAGTAATTCCGCATCTTTGACAACTTCTTTATTTGCTTTCAAATTCTCATCTATTAGCCGATTTAATACCTGTAGCTCTGTTATGCTGCCATATCCTATTGCGGCATATACAGACTCCCAGTTTTTGTATCCGTAACGAGTATAAACGCTGTTCATAGCATCTGGGGTAAGTAAAGAACTGAGTACGTAAGATTTATGTTTTGCACTGAGTTCTAACAACTCTTTACCTTTTAATATATCTTCTTGTTTAAACTGTTTTCTAAACCATTGGTTAATCTTATTTCGAGCTTGCGTAGTTGTTACTATATTCAACCAATCTTTACTCGGCCCACTTTTAGATGTTGATGTTAATATTTCTATTCTATCCCCGTTTTGTAGGATAGAATCTAAATTAACAATTTTGTCGTTTACTTTTGCGCCGGTCATCTTGTCTCCGATATCAGAGTGAATATAGTAAGCAAAATCTATTGGAGTAGCTCCGGTCGGTATCGTTATTAATTCTCCTTTTGGTGAGAACACAAATACTTGATCGGTGTAAATATCCAAGTCTAGCTTGATAGCAGAAATAAATTCTTCGTTGTCACTCATGTCCTTTTGCCACTCTAAAATTTGTCTAAGCCAAGCTAATTTTTCTTCCGAAGTGTCTTTAAAGAGACCTTCGATTCTTCCCTCCTTATATTTCCAATGAGCTGCTATTCCATATTCAGCGGTTCTATGCATTTCCATGGTTCTAATTTGTAATTCAAACGGTATACCACTTGGTCCCATAAGTGTAGTATGCAGAGACTGGTACATGTTCGGCTTTGGCATAGCTATATAATCTTTAAATCTTCCTGGTATTGGAGTAAAAATATCATGTGCTATCCCAAGCACCCCGTAGCAGTCCTTAACATCATCTACAATAGCTCGTACGGCAAATAAATCGTAAATCTGGTCAATCGTTTTATTTTGATTGACTAATTTTTTATAAATGCTAAAGAAATGTTTAGGACGACCTTCAACATTCGCTTTAATATTCATTTTATCTAATTCGTTTCTAATTTGCATAACAATTTCGTTAGTAATTTCAACTCGTTCTGCTCTTTTTTTAGCTACTGTATTTGTTAGGTAGATATACATATTTGGATTTATATATTTCAATGATAAATCCTCTAATTCGGATTTTAATTTACAAATACCCAGTCTATTTGCAATTGGAGCGTAAATGTCCAGAGTTTCTTTTGCTTTGGCCTGTTGTTTTTCGGGAGTCATATATTTTAAAGTTTGCATATTATGAAGGCGGTCCGCCAACTTAATTAAAACCACCCTAATATCATTAGCCATAGCAATAAACATTTTACGATAGTTTTCTGCTTGTATTTCTTCTTTTTGTAGCTTTTTATTAGTGGAATGATATTGAATTTGACTTAGCTTAGTAACGCCATCTACTAAGAGTGCAACTTCCTTATTAAATTCCTGCTCAATATAGTCTAATCCAATGCTCGTATCTTCGACTACATCATGCAAAAGTCCGGCTGTTATAGATTCGATATCTAACTCTAAATCAGCCAATATCTTAGCAACTCCTAGTGGATGGATAATGTAAGGTTCGCCAGATTTTCTAAGCTGGCCATTATGTGCGTTCGAAGCAAGTTTATACGCTTTCTCTATCATACTAAGGTCATCAGATGGGTGATACGCCCTGATAGCTTTAATTAACTTTTCAAACGTATTAGACATATCGGCCCTCCTTCCTGCTATTGCTTAATATTGCAATAAAGTTTCGACAACTATATCTGTTAATAATTCTCGCCCCTTTAAGTCTGACAGTTCGATTAAACATACAACCATTACAACTTCACCACCAAGCCTTGTGATAAGATCCACCATGGCTTTGTTAGTACCACCAGTAGCTAATAAATCATCGATAAGGACAACTTTGCTACCCGGTTCTATGGCATCCTGATGAATTTCTAAAGTATTAGTGCCGTATTCTAAACTGTAACTTTGCTGGTGCGTTTTATAAGGTAATTTTCCTGGCTTTCTAATAGGTATAAATCCTTTTTTTAAGTTGTATGCTACTGGAACTCCAAAAATAAAACCACGAGATTCAGGCCCGACTACTAAATCAAAATCTAAGTCACGAACTTTGTCGCAAAGTAGATCTATAGCGAATGCTAATCCATTGGGATCCTTTAAAAGGGTCGTAATATCTCTAAATAAAATTCCTTCTTCGGGAAAGTTTGGTATATCCCGGATAAGTTTTTTCAAATCCATGGTTGTTCATTCTCCTTTCAAGAACTTGTTTAGTAAGTTAAAACGGCTAGAGTTCTCTAACTTGGTTTTTGGACAATGCTTAATAGTATAGTATATGCGATTATCAATGTAATTATAAGACAAAAAACCTAATTCACAAAATATGTCAGTAATTTGTAAAACTTTGTATTCATTCATGGATAAAGAAAAAGTGATTTTATTTAGAGAAATATATTGACTATTATAACGCTTTAAAAGAGAAAAAACTTTTACACAATCCTCATAAGAAGGAATTAATAGTGTAAGTTCATCATATGATAGATTTTCTAAATTGATTCCTATTGAATTTTTAAAATTTTCATAAAGATTTAAATAATATTTACTAGATTGTTCAATATCAATTGGTGAACGAATAGCATCCATTAAAAATTGTACAGAAACTTTTCCGTTCCATTCGTTTAAAGATATAGAACCAGCAACTTCAACATGCTCACCAATGTTTAAGAAATCTATTAATTGGCCATTAAAAAATGCTATTACTTCTAAAAAATGGTCTTTGTGATCGCTTAGAGTAATTTTTATATGATCTTTAGTAGCCCCCATGGATTGAATGCGAACTATAATGCCACAAACTTTTAAAATAGGCTTTGGATTGCTAGCGCCGAACGGCTCTAAAGAGCATAAGCTTTTATAAAAGGATATTGTTATATCCGAAATGGATACTTCTAGATCTATCTTTACTTTAGGGGTTAATATTTTTTTGGTTAAATTGTCAGCATTATGTCTGTTTATATCTTCTTTAAATTGTTCCATATTTTTTTGATCTATCGTCAATCCAGCGGCCATAGTGTGCCCACCAAATTTATTTAGATAATGTTGTTCCTTAATAATGGCTTCTACAATGCTGAAATCCTCTACGCTGCGCCCAGAACAAGTGTACATACCATCAGCATCTAACGTAGAAATTATGGTTGGTCTATAATATTTTTTAACTATTTTAGATGCTATAAGACCAATAATACCATGGGGCCAGCCTTTGCTCAGTACAATTATTATTTTATCTTTTTTCAAATTTATTTGTTCTTCTACATACTTTATGGCTTCTTCATATATAGTCTGCTCCATCTCTTTTCGTTGCTTATTTGTTTGCTCTAATAAATTAGCCAGCTCTTTCGCCCTCGCTAGGTCTTTTGTAATTAAAAGTTCTATTCCTAGTTTAGCATCCGATATCCTGCTTATAGCATTGATTCGAGGTGCTAGCTGAAAGGCAACGTCGTCTGCGTATAATTCTTTCTTCCGCCCATTGTTCGCTATTCGAATTAATTCATATAACCCTATATTTTGCGTGCTATTTAACAGCTTTAGGCCCACCGATACCAATATTCTATTATCTCCTTTTAGAGGTACTATATCAGCTATCGTGCCGATGGCCACTAAATCCAAATATTTGTAGACATGATCTTTTAAATCTAAATTCAAAGTCATGGCTATTGCTTTTATAAGTTGAAATACTACACCAACACCGCAAAGATACGGCGATGGATACATACAGCTCGGTTTCATATGGTTTATTATGCAGTACGCCGCCGGTAACTCTTCTAAACAAGTATGATGATCCGTTACTATCACATCTATACCTCTTTCGTTGGCTACCTCTATCTCTTTTATAGCTGTTATTCCGTTGTCTACTGTTATTATTAGACTGGCCTCTATCTCGTTTATAGCATTGATATTTAATCCGTACCCTTCTGTTATTCTATTTGGTACGTAAAAGTCTACGTTTGCTTCTAATCCAGATAAAAACATATACAATGTAGCTGTGCTCGTAATCCCATCCACATCGTAGTCCCCATAAATAATTATGCGTTCTTTTGTTTTTATTGCTTCTATTATTCGCTTAACTCCTTTGTCCATGTGACTGAATAAAAAAGGATCGCTTAAATCAGCTATGTCAGGATATAAAAATTTTTGTGACTCTACAATATTTCTAGATTTTAATAAGTGTTCTATTATACTTGTATTTGGATCTTTTTGGCTAACTATTTCCCATAAATATCGATTTGGTATCATTTTATCAATCACCTCTGAAAACAGTATGGTCAAAATATTAAATTGCTAAACAAAAAAAGGCTATAAGATTTATATTATCTACAGCCCCTTTTTTTTTAATTATTCTGAAACGTATTCTAAATTTTTTGAAACTGTGGATTTAGAATAAGGTCGTTTAGTTTTTGGCAATTCATTCTTTGTTTCATACATTTGCTTGATTTTTTCATCCGCAATTTTATCATCTAAATTGTGTAGTTGTTCTTTATATAATGCAAGTTCTGACTGTATATCCGTTAATTTTCCGCCATTAGCTAGAGTGTTAGCAATCAATTGACTTTTGCTTTTAGCAATTTCTGATTTTTGCTTGCTTAATGCATCAACTGTGGATAAAGACTTGCCATGGCTAGAGATAGTTAACATACTAACTTCCTTGGCAATATCTGTATTATTAGTGATATCTTTACTATTATTATTTGATGATTGACTGTTTACTGAATTTGTGGTATGAAAATTATTTATAGAACTTTGAACTTTTGTAATCAAAATTATCCCTCCTTATGTTAATAGAAAAAAATGGAAACATAAAATATTTCAAAATATTATATCGGACAAGTTTATAATTTCTTTATATTAGTAACTAGATATTTTTTTGATGTTTTTATACATGTCCAAATAGCCATTTTTGTGCATATATTTTGATACAAGCTAAGTTTTTAATTATATATTTTTTGTATTAATAATAATTTATTGATACGATTTTTTCATTTTATAGCAGTAGTTGATAGTTTGAAGATATAAAAAATTTATAGTAGTAATGTATACTATTAATTTATCTGGATTTTATATTATAATTTATAGTACTAATTTTTTTAGAATATATAACATAAATTATAGTATAAAGTTATATCATGAAGAGTACACTAAATTTAAGTTATAAAAAAAAATAACCTTCCAAATCCTAACGAAAGTTATTTTAAAAATTTATATTTATATGATTAAAGAAGTCTATATTTATGCATAAGTTTCTTCATGAAAGATAGCATTAACTTTATATTTTAAAAAATATATAGACTAAAATCTTTTAGCGTAATAACCCATATGTTCGCCATACTGTGTTGCTATATTAGACAGCTGTTTCGTAATAGGTGGATTATCATCTGTAGGTAAAGAAGAATATTTAACAGGACGAGTGTAAGTTTTAGAATCTTCCTTTTTCTTCTTATTAGCTTCAGTTAGTTCTTTAATTTTTTCTTGGGCGATTTTTTCATCTAATTTAGAAATTTCGTCATCGTAAAATTTGATTTCGGTTTGTATTTCTGTTATAGAACCACCTCTAGCTAAAGTTTGAGATATTAATTCGTTTTTAGTTTCTAGGACTTTATCTTTTTGTTTAGAAAGAGTATCAATAATAGACATAGCTTTACCTTGTTTAGAGATAGTAAAAAAGTTTTGGTAACTATCTTTAGCAGAATTAGAATGAGTTTGCGATTCCAAAGAGGATTCAATAGGCGAGTCTTGTCCATAATTAATTTTTCCATAATTATTATTAATTCTATATTGATTCATTGCTCTTATACTCATGATGAACATCTCCTTTTGTCACTTTAGTTATTAATAAATAATTTACACATTATATATCGACTACTTTAGCTAATACTTGATATAATGTACGTAAAATATCGAAAAAACGTATTAAAAATATACCAATAAATGTAAAAAAAAATATGCAAAAATTTTAGATAAATTTGTCATACGAGAAACAAAAAATATACAACTAAAAAATGGCAAAAAAATATCCAAAAAATGTAATAGTTTAAGATTAATTGGCATATACTGTATAAGTTAGAGTACAAAGGAGGATAAAAGTAATTGATTAACACAATTTTTGAGATTTTACCGAAACATATCAAAAATATAATGTTAAAAGTAAATCCGAGAATAATAAACGAGTTAGAAGAAATTAGAATAAGAGTCAATCAGCCAATTATTCTTAGAACGCATGAAGATGAATTTGGGATTTGGAACAACGGAATATGTGCTACTGGTAAAGGATATATAGCTACAAAAATGGATGTGGATGGAATTTTAAAGTTTGCAAGTGGCTTTTCAATGTATGCTATAGAAGATGAATTAAGATCCGGATTTATTACTGTTGCTGGCGGCCACAGAATCGGCGTGGTCGGAAAAGCTATTATAGATAATAAAAACTTGAAGACTATCACTAATATTTCTGCCATAAATATTAGAATAGCTCGAGAAGTGATTGGTTCGGCTAATAAAATTATTCCATACATACATAAAAATAAAAGAATTTGCAATACTTTGATCGTATCACCACCTAAATGTGGCAAAACTACTATTTTAAGAGATATAATAAGAAATCTTAGTAATGGCGAAACTCTTGGAAGGTCTTTTACTGTTGGCGTAGTTGATGAACGATCCGAAATAGCCGCTTGTTACATGGGCATACCTCAAAATGATTTAGGGATGCGAACCGACGTTCTCGATGCCGCACCAAAGGCGGAAGGCATCTCTATTTTGCTACGATCTATGTCCCCCGAAATTATCGCTGTAGATGAAATTGGCCGAGACGAAGATTATAAAGCTATTTTCGATGCCTTAATTGTTGGTGTAAGTATTATTTGTACGATCCATGGCAATAATTTAGAGGATTGTTATAATAAACCATTATTAAAAGATATGCTAGACAAAAAATTGTTTGAAAAAATAGTTATACTATCAAATCGACCAAAGGTCGGAACTGTTAATTCTATAATTGATCTATAGTACAATCTGCAATGATTATATAGAAGGAGGCGAGAATAATGGAAGCATTAGGAATCGTTTTAACAATGGTGTCTGTTTCTCTTTTTGGACTTAGATATGATATAAATGAAAAAAAGAAAGACCAGAAATTAGATGACTTTTTTGTACCTAGATTTGATCTTTTAAAATAAGCATTAATCCTCAGTCACTGTGTGACAGCTCTCTAACCTCTCCGTCAGCTAAAACTGACACCTCTCAACACCTCTCAGTCACTATGTGACAGCTCTCCTAAAATGAGAGCCCGGTCGGAGAGGCTGGTCGGAGAGCCTAGGCCGAGAATAGCAAAAATAAACAAAAGAAAAAATTTTGTAGAAATGGAGGAATATTTTGAATACTTTTGGAATAATTTTGATTGTAGTCTCATGTACAATGTGTGGCTTCGCCTACGATATGAACGAAAAAAAAAGAGTACTTCAATTAGACGAGTTATTTTTAGGATTTAATTTATTAAAAAGTGAAATAGAATATAAATTAACGCCATTGATCGAAGCCTTAAGAGAAGTAGCTATACAAAGTGAGCATGGAGTGGACAAGCTTTTTAGTATGTACGCCGAAAAATTAGAACAAAAAGATGAGATAAATACAAAGAAAATGTGGAAAACAACTTTAAATGAAGTGCAAGCTACTTTACGTCTTAAAGATGAAGATTTTAAGCTATTGGAATCCTTTGGGACAATCTCTTCACATTTTGACCGAGAAGTGCAGCATAACAATATTACATGGTTATTAGAAAGTTTAAAAGAGCAGAAAGATAATGCGAATGATTTATATGAAAAACGAAACAAACTATATAAAAGTATGGGCATATTGGTAGGCTTATCGATTGTCATACTATTAATATAGAAAAAATATATACAGGAGGATTATGAAAAATGGATATAACATTAATACTTAGGATAGCAGGTTTAGGAGTAGGCCTATGGGCAGTGCAAGAAATTTTAAAAAATTCTGGCATGGGCAAAGCGGCCGATTACGTTGGTATCGCTGGCACATTAGTTGTTGTTATGATAATGGTGAAAGAGATAATGAGTTTTTTTACAACAGTGCAAACATTTTTTACGTTTTAGGGCGGTGATTAAATGAACATCTTACAATTAGTAGGTTTTGCAGCTACGGCTGTTGTTTTATTAAAAATACTCGAAGCGGTTGGTTCTAAAGTCGGCCCATACATAAAAGTTTTAGTCGGACTAGCCATATTTAGTTTTGCCTGTAGTCAATTGGATGTAATGTTTGATATTATCCGAGATTTGGCCAGCAAAATAAATATGGAAGGCACTTATTTAACAATAATATTCAAAATTATTGGAATAGCTTATATTGCCGAGTTTGGTTTACAATTATGTAAAGACGCTGGCGAAGAGGCCATCGGAAAAAAAATAGAATTTGCGGCCAAAGTTATGATATTCGTAGTTGCGGCCCCCGTTATTTTAGCTTTAGTTGAATTGATAACAGGACTGTTATAATAGAAAGGAGACAAAAATGCCAAAGATTAAATTATTTATATTAATAATAGCGTTTTGTTTCTTAGGTGGTCCTAGGATATTCGCTACAGAACCCGATGTAAATAACGGTGGAATAAATACAGATAAAATTATCGAAAATCAATTGGAAATGTTTAACTGGAGTGAAATCCAAAAGTTAGAACAAGAGCTATCTTATAATGTACCGGAATTAAAAGACTTTGACTTAAAGCATGAAGTTATGTTAATATTAAAGGGTCAAAAAGAATTTAATCTAAGCACAGTTTTAGAATTTATAAAGGATAGTTTATTTGCGGATGTTTTTACATATATAAATGTAATCGTTAGGTTTATCCTAATAGTAATCATTTGCAATATGCTAAACAATTTAAGTGCGGCCTTTGACACAAAGGCTACGACAAAAATAGCATTTTTTGTTTGCAACATTGTTGTTCTATACAGTGTTATGCAATCTCTTGTACTAATTGTAGAATTGGCTCATAAAACGATAGATATGCTCCAGGGCGTTATGCTAATTATGTTGCCGACCTTGCTCGCCTTTATGGCTGCATCCGGCTATATAGCGACATCGGCAGCCATGTCACCTATCATAATTGGGGCATTGAACATGATGGTTTTTATAGTACAAAATATTTTATTACCAAACGTTATTATAGTAGTAATTTTGCAAATTTTAAATAGTCTTAGCGATGAGTTTGAGATAAATAAATTAATTGCACTCTACTATCGAATCAATAAATGGATTTTAGGAACAATTTTTGCGACTAGTTTAGCCATACTCGGAATATATCGAATGTCCTTACCGTTCACAGATTTGACCATGAAAAGAGTCGGATTATCATTATCTACTAAGTTAATACCTATCCTTGGCAATGCTGTCAGCGGTGCGGTGGATATGATAATACAAATATCCGGAATGATTAAGAATGCATTTGGAGTGGGTGTAATAATTTTTATAGTTATCGTTATAGCTACACCGTTAATAAAGATATTCGCTTATATATTTTTGTACCAAGTAGCCGCTGCTGTCATCGAACCTTTAGGCGATAAAAAAATGGCCAAAATAGCTACTGATATAGCAAAAGGTTGCGAGTTTGTTATGAGTTGTGTCGGTACAGTATCCATCTTATCCATCCTAGCATTAGTCGTATGCATGAGTGTTGGATCCGGATTATTGTGACGAAAGGAGAGAAGAATAAATGTCGTATTTGATAGAATACTTAACAACTCTCGTTTGGGTTATGTTATTTCTTGTTGTTGTTGAAATGGTCTTTCCAAGCTCTGCTCTCCAAAAATATATCAAGCTGATTTTGCGATTTATATTAGTTTATACGATATTAGCACCGATAATAAAAGGAGGATTGTTCGAAAAAATAGATTATGATCACTATGTAAATAGTTATCAAAGTAAGTTCAACCTAACAACCGCAGAAGGCGCCCAGATGCATAATTACGAAAAACAGTTACAAGAAAATTATGATTCGCGTGAAGAACAAATTATTCAGGTCGCTTTAGAAAAAGAGCTTGACATGAATGTAGAAGTAGTGGTATCTTCTATAGTAAGGGATTATACTCCCGAATTAACAGAAATTTCATTGGTAATTTCTGATAAAAAGTCGGAAGATGACAATGTGATAAAGATACCTCAAATAGTAGTTGGCAAAAAATCAGATAGTATTAGATTAAATGAGGAAAATATTGAAAAAAAAGTCATACTTTTATTAAGTAATTTCTATGATTTAGGAACCGTGAAGGTCAATATAGAAGTAATGGGTCAATAAAAGTAAGTAAAAAGTCAGAATTGAAAGGGGTAAAAAAGGCAATGTCCATACGAGAAAAAGCCAATCAAGTCAATATAGAGAAGGAAGAATCTAAAGAACGTGTACCCAAAAAGAGTTTAGCCGAAAGATTTTCGGAAGCTTTAGAAAAAACTTTGGGTAAGAAATCCACTGCTTTGTTTTTAGCAGCAGCTATTTTAGGAGTCATGATCACTATAGTATATGAAAAGCCAAACAATACACCGCTTTTAGGTGCAGAAAATTTGGCGGAATCTCCACCAACCATTTCACAGTCAGTCGAAGATGTTTTTAGTAAGGGAATCAAAGAGCAGCAGAATACATATGCGATGCAAATAGAAAAGCAATTAGAAGGCATTTTGCAAAATATTGCTGGTCTTGGTAATGTAGATGTTATGGTTACCTTAAAAGCTTCTTCCGAAAAAGTTTTGGCAGAAGATTTAAATTCAAGAAAAAATATAGTAACAGAGATGGATTCACAAGGAGGGACGAGCACAGTAACAGAAGAAGATGAGATAAGTAATATTATTATGAGTGGTAGCTCCCCATATGTTATTAGAGAAGAAATGCCTCAAATAGAAGGTGTTCTTGTCGTAGCGGATGGCGGAGACAATGTTAGCGTTAAAAACGCTATCATCGAAGCTGTCTCATCCTTATTGGATATTCCAGTACATAAAGTATCTGTCTTTAAAATGGAAGCAAAATAATCAATGCAAATAACAATAAAGATATTTAAAATGGAATCCAAGTAATAATAAAAATAACAATGAAGATAAATAATTATAATAACAATTAGGAGGAAACTTAATGTTCAACTTTAGAAGAAATCAATTGATAATTACTGTTTTGGTATTCATGATAGCTATAGGTGGCTATTTGCAATTAAGCACGGATCCACAAAATTTACCAGCATTTGTTAATGAAGATCAAACAGAAGATATTAAAGTACAAGAGCAACCAACCGAGCTAAATTATTTTGAAGAATTTTTAAACGAAACCCCAGATATGGAAGATAGCGATATGGTAACTGGTGAAACCCTACAAAACACTACCGTACTAGACGGCGTTACTGGGCTGGAAGTGAACATTACCAAAGACAATTCTACAGATGTGTCATCGGCTAATATATCCGTAAGTTATTTTGCAGAAGAAAAAATGATCAGAGAGCAACAAAGATCTAGTCAAATCGAAGAATTAAACGATTATATAGCAAACACCTCTATAGATGAAACTTCTAAATCCAAAGCTGCCCAATCTTTATTAGATTTACAAGACAAAATCGAAAAAGAAAACGGTTCTGAATCTCTTTTAAGAGCTAAAGGTTTTACTGATGTCTACGTAAGAATGGACGATACCGGCGTTGATGTTATCATTAATAAATCCGATCTTTCTGATGCCGAAATAGCTCAGATAGAAGAAATCGTAAGTAGAACAACTGGATATAAAATAAGTCAAATCAAAATACATCTAAATAGTTAATCTTTGAACACGGGCAACCGTGTTTTTTTTATTTATTCATGAAATAATTGCAAAATGGCTTGAAATTTTTATAAAAAAAGCATATGATACTCGTGAAACAAAAATAATTTCTAGGAGGATTTACATGGATTTTCAAAGAATAATATGGGGCGACGAACCATATCCACAATGGACATTAGGCATGCATCAAAGCATAGTAGATAATGTCGAGCGAATAACTGTATGTGTATTTTGTCAAGATGCTAGAGAAGTAGAAGTTATAAACAAAAACAATGGTAAAATATATTCTATACCGCATTTAGGGGATGGGATATTCCGTGGACCAATAGGTGAGTACAAAAAGCCGTTTCCATATTATTTAAGGATGAAAGGATATAACGACAACATTTGGGAATCAGAAGATGCTTATGCTTTTCCGGATCAATTGGACAATTCAACATTAGAATTATTTAGAAACACAGAGTATGTTTATTCAGCCAATCTATTAGGAAGTAGAATAACAGAAATAAATGGAGTCAAAGGATGTATATTTAGAGTATTTGCTCCGAATGCTGTCCGAGTTAGCGTCGTAGGACATTTTAATAATTGGGATGGCCGCAGGCATATCTTAACTAAAATGGGCGATTCAGGTATTTTTTCTATTTTCGTACCCGGAGTAACTGTAATAGATATATATCAATATGAAATAAAAACTCATTATGGTGCTGTACTATTTAAAGCGGATCCATATGCTAAGCATTTCGGCGATATACCAAAAAAACATAGTTTACCATACGATCCATATAGCTATCAATGGAATGATGAAAAATATTTAAAAGAATTAGATGGTATTAATAATAAAAATAAACCGATCAGTATCTATGAAGTACACATTGGTTCTTGGAAATTTAATGAGTACGGCCGACCTTTATTGTATCTAGAATTAGCTGATAAATTAGTAAAATATGTAAAAGAGATGAATTACACCCATGTTGAGTTTATCGGAATTTTAGAACATCCGTTTGATGGATCATGGGGTTACCAAGTAACCGGATTTTTTGCACCGACCAGTAGATATGGAAGTGTAGACGAATTTAAAACTTTAGTGGATACTTTTCATCAAAATGGTATTGGTGTCATTCTGGATTGGGTACCCGGACATTTTCCAAAAGATGCTTTCGGCCTAGAATTTTTTGATGGAACCAGACTCTACGAAAGAGAAGGTGAGCATCCAGATTGGGGTACTTTATTATTCGACTATTATAAACGTGAAGTAAAGAACTTCTTACTCTCTAGCGCCTACTCATGGCTAAACGAATTTCACATCGACGGCCTAAGAGTTGATGCAGTTGCCTCTATGCTATACGGCGGAAATTTGTCAAACACTCACCCTGATATGACAGCCGCAGTATTTTTGCAAGAATTAAATAGAATGGTTCATAATATGTTCCCATCCAAACTCATGATTGCCGAAGATTCTAGTACTTGGGGCGGCGTAACTGCTCCGGTTGAATCCGGTGGTTTGGGATTCGACTTTAAGTGGGATTTAGGTTTTATGCATGATACTCTTGGCTTTATGAGCACTGAGTATTCTTATAGAAGATACAATTTAGATAATATGACTTTTAGTTTCCACTATATGTATCAAGAACATTACGTCTTACCGATATCTCATGACGAAGTTGTTCATTGTAAAAGTCCTTTAGTTTACAAAATGTGCGGAGATTTTTGGCAAAAATTTGCAAATGTACGTGCTCTATTTGCTTTAATGTATACTCATCCAGGCAAAAAATTATTGTTCATGGGCACAGAATTAGGCCAAACTAGAGAGTGGATAGAAAAGAATCAGTTAACCTGGGAGCTATTGTCATATCCAGAGCATAAAGGACTACAAACTTATGTAAAAGATTTGAATGCTCTCTACAAAGAATCGCCGGCTTTGTACCATGACGATCATATAGAAGACTCATTTGAATGGATAATCGGAAATGACAAAGATACTTTGGTTGTATCCTATATACGAAGGACAGAAGATGAGGAAATTGTGGTTATAATAAACTTTTCACTAGATCCTTATTTAGATTACTCAATTGGTGTTGTAGCACCTGGAACTTATAAGGAAATATTTAATAGTGATAAAAAAGAGTATTGTGGAAGTGGCATTTTGAATAAAGATTTAATTAAATCTGAACCTATCGGGTGTCACTATAAAGAAAATAGGGTCACAATAAATGTTCCTCCAATTGGTGCATCAATTTTAAAAAAGATAAAATAGGGTAACACCAATTTTCAAAAAAGTAAAATAAAATATAAAAGGACACAGATTTTTATCTCTGTGTCCTCAAAAAACAATAATATAGACGGTTACTATAAGTAGTCATTTCTAGCGTAAAATATTCAATACATCGAAAATGTTTCTAAAGTGAAACACGACAAGAAAAAGTCGTTAAAACGATTTCTTAAAGACTCAATGTCTCAGATACATGGTAAAAGTGTATCAGCATACAAGACTATATGTCATGTTGTATGAAGGGTACTGGCATCCCCGTAACTAAAGGTTGGACGCTCAGAAATGAATTTGTAATTTGTCCCTTAATCACTTTAGAATCCCCCGCCTTTAGGCGTGGGGAGTGTCAAATATCTGTAGCTATGTCAGAACTTTTATCATCCTTATTAGTTAAAACAGCATTTTTTGAATAAATTTTTGGATCTGCTTTTGTTTGTCTGGCTAAAAGTTCTTGTTTTTTCATAGCTTCTTCATTCAATTTATCTTCCAAATTATGAAGTTGTTCTTCATAAGCTGCTAATTCAGCTTCGATATCAGTAAGACTACCGCCATTTGCAAGAGTTTCAGAAATCAATTTATTTTTATTAGATACAAGCTTTTCTTTTTGAGTAGACATAGAAGTAATCATAGATAAAGATTTACCATGTTTAGAAGGAACAAATGCTTGTTCTTGTACCTCGGCCACTTTTACCGCTTCGTCTTGAGTATTTTGAAATTTTTGCATTTGTTGTGTATAGCTGTATGTATAATTATTAATTAAACTATTATTAATGTGCATTTTTGTCACCTCTGTATTTTAACTTTCTTTATAAAATGTAGTATAATATATAAAATTTAATTTATCATTTGATTATTAAGAGTAATTTTCATTTGTCAATTTGTAGTTTATTAATGATGCTGATCATTTTCATTTATCAATAAGTAATTTATTAACGATGCTGCTCATTTATCATTGGGTTTTAAAAATAATTTTCTACATAATTTATCGATTTTTAGTTTATTAATGATTCTGGTACTTTATCATTTGGATTTCAGAATAATTTTCTATTGATTTATCGATTTTTAGTTTATTAATAATGCTATTAATTTATCATTTGGTTTTAAAAATAATTTTCTATATGATTTATCAATTTTTAGTTTATTAATGGTGCTATTAATTTATCATTTGGTTTTAAGAATAAATTTCTGTTTATCAATAAGTATATTATATTGAAATAATTTATCGCAGAATGTTTCTTAGTTTCTTTAATAATTATCTGAAGTATAATCCGACTTTTCTACATTATAATCCGACTTTGTTAACTCCAACTTTGTTAATGCTTAAGAAAAAGTTCTGGAATATTTTGTTGCAATAATTATATCGGCAAACTTTTTAATTTATTTAGATGTTATTTATATGTTTAATACTTCCTTATTTTGGTTATAATCTAAAACAAGAAAAAATAAAGAAAGGTAATCAAATGGAAAATAATTTTGTACATTTGCATGTCCACAGCGAATATAGCTTACTAGATGGACTAGCAAGAATAGGACCACTGTTAGACAGGGCCAAAGAATTGAATATGAACCACTTAGCAATAACGGATCATGGCGCAATGTTTGGGATAATCGATTTTTACAAAAAAGCGCTAGAAAAAGGAATACATCCAATCATAGGATGCGAAGTCTACGTATCTCGGCGCACAAGACTAGACAAAGAATCACAAGATCGACGTAACTACCACTTAGTACTACTAGCCGAAAATAATCAAGGTTACCAAAACCTAATAAAATTAGTTAGCTTAGCATATACAGAAGGTTTATTCTACGGTCGTCCTCGTGTAGATCTCGAATTACTAGAACAATATCATGAAGGAATCATAGCTCTCGGTGCCTGCTTGTCCGGCCCAGTAACAAGAACATTGTTAGAAGGAAATTATGAGCAGGCCAAAGAAACGGCGTTAGAATATCGAAGGATATTTGGACCAAATAATTTTTATCTAGAAATTCAGGATCATGGCCTAGATGATCAAATACGAGTAAACCCCGATATAATACGACTATCCAAGGAAACAGATATACCCTTAGTAGCTACAAACGATGTTCATTATATTCTAGAAGAAGATAAAGAAGTCCAAGATATTTTGCTATGCATTCAAACCGGTCGGACTATGAGTGATCCAAATAGAATGATAAACGAAACTACTCAGCTTTATCTCAAAAGTCCTCAAGAAATGATAGACTTATTTCCCTACGCTCAAGATGCTATCGAAAATACTCTAAAAATTGCAGAGCGATGTAATGTCTCATTCACTTTCAACGAATCCAAATTGCCCGAATTTGATTTGCCCGAAGGAGAAAGTGATGCTTTCGAATATCTGGTTAAGCTATGCTACAACGGCCTAATAAAACGGTATAGAACTGTTGATCAGTCTCTTAAAGATAGGCTAGATTATGAATTAAAAATTATTCAGCAAATGGGCTTTGTAGATTATTTTCTTATCACCAGCGACTTCATTAAATATGCTAAAAATAAAAATATTGCTGTCGGCCCAGGTCGTGGATCCGCAGCTGGAAGTATTGTAGCATATAGTTTGGAAATCACTGATATTGATCCGTTAAAATATAATTTGCTGTTTGAAAGATTCTTAAATCCAGAAAGAATAACGCTACCAGATGTCGACGTGGATTTTTGTTATGAACGCAGACAAGAAGTTATAGACTATGTCATCCAAAAATACGGCAAAGAAAAAGTTGCTCAAATCATCACCTTCGGAACTCTAATGGCTAGATCTGTAATCCGAAATGTCGGCCGAGCCTTAGATATGCCGTATGCACAAGTCGACGGCATAGCCAAAATGATACCTAATGAATTAAAAATTACTATTGAAAAAGCCTTACAACTAAATTTAGACCTAAAAAAACTTTACGACACAGATCCGCAAATTAAAAATTTAATAGATCTAGCAAGTAAATTAGAGGGTATTCCCAAAAACTGTTCTACTCACGCCGCTGGGGTTATAATATCCAAAGAAAATATTACAAACTACGTACCATTAAACGTAAACGATGGCGTAGTAACCACTCAATTTCCAATGGCCACTATAGAAGAACTCGGATTACTCAAAGTCGACTTTTTAGGATTAAGAACTTTAACTATAATAGAAAAAACAAAAGAATTAGTTAAGCAACATAAAAATATTGACATAGATTTTAAAGATTATGATGATCCAAGTGTCTATGAACTGATTTCCAGTGGTGATACGGATGGAATTTTTCAACTAGAAAGTAACGGCATGAAACAATTTATGCAAGATTTAGAACCTTCAAGCATGGAAGATATAATAGCTGGTGTTTCATTATATAGGCCCGGGCCAATGGATTTTATTCCTAAATATATAGAAGGCAAAAAAAATCCCAATAGTATCACTTATAAACATCCTTCATTGGAAAAAGTTTTAGAAAATACTTACGGCTGCATCGTCTATCAAGAGCAAGTTATGCAAATAGTACGAGACTTAGGTGGCTATAGCCTAGGCCGGAGCGATTTATTAAGAAGAGCTATGGGCAAAAAAAAGGCCGACATAATGCTAAAAGAACGTGAAATTTTTATTCACGGCAACGGTCTAGATGTTCCCGGCGCTGTCAAAAACGGTATACCAGAAAATACCGCTAATGAAATTTTTGACGAAATGATTGACTTTGCTAAGTACGCCTTCAATAAATCTCATGCAGCCGCCTATTCTGTAATCTCATATCAAACAGCTTACCTAAAAAAACATCATAAATTAGAATTTATGGCTGCCCTAATGACTGCTTCAAAAGACTCTACGGAAAAAGTAGCAAACTATATATTGACATTAAAGAGAAAAAATGTTAAACTTTATCCACCAGATATCAACATATCTATGGCCGAATTTTCCACCACATCGGACGGCATAATTTACGGATTATCCGCCATTAAGAGCGTAGGTAGTACAGCAATCCAAGAGATAGTAAAAGAGCGTACGAGAAATGGAAAATTTTTAAGCCTTATCGATTTTTGTTCTCGCCTTAACCCAAAGGATCTGCGTAAATCTATGGTCGAATCCCTTATTTACGCTGGTGTATTCGATTCATTGGGCGGATATCGTAGCCAATATTTAGCTGTGTACCAACATATTATTGCTGAAATCTCTAATAAGAAAAAGCAGCAAATAGATGGCCAAATAGATTTATTCGCTGTTATAGGTTTAGACCAAAAATTAAAGGATGAATTGCCAAACATAAAAGAACTCCCTAAAAAAGAGTTGTTAGATCATGAAAAAAGAGTTGCAGGCTTATATTTAACCGGCCACCCATTAGATGAATATTTAGACAAAATGGAAATGTACACCACTCATTCTTGTTTAGAAATCTCTAATTTAAACACCCACGACAATACCGAAACCAATTCGGAAGAAATATTTATGGATAATGAAAAACAACAACTACTCCATGGTCATGAGGTTGTTATCGGCGGTATGGTTACTCATACTAAAGAATTTCGGACAAAAAAAGGTACCATGATGGCCTTTATCGAACTCGAAGATCTGTCCGGTGTATGCGAATGTATAGTCTTTCCTTCGGCCTACATGGCTTTTCATGAACTCGATTTGAACATTCCCATTTTAATAAAAGGTACAATTTCTCTCGCTAAAGAAGATAAATGTAAAGTCTTAGTCAACGTAATAGATAACATAAACGCAAAACCTTTGATTCTTAATCTAGATGAAAATATGCGGACACAACAAATTAGTCAAAGACTCTTAAATATTTTTCGGATCCATCCGGGTACTACTACTATAGCTGTGCGAAGTATAGAGGATAATCAATTAAAGGAATTTCCAGCAAAATATAATATAAAAATCACAGATGAATTTCTGCAAAAACTTGACTTAGTTATCGGTAACTCATCCTATGAACTGCCTTGAGCCGAAAATATACCTTATTAAAACAAACGAACCACTCATGTTGATAATGAGTGGTTCGTTGAGATAAAGACATTAATCTTTTCTTTTTCTTGTTATATCTTATCTATTTTGTCTTTTGAAAAACACCAAACAGGGCAATTATAATACCGATTATTCCTAATATCAAAAATCCATTGGAAATCGGTGTAATACCAAATCGTTGCCATATATCCATATAATTATGCGACCCATTAACAGTAAAAGTACTTGTTACCAGACAAGCCGTAAAGCCCCTAGCTTTAGCTATGGGGATATAAGGCTATTTTTAATACAACTGAATATAAACGGTTGCTAGAAGTAGTCATTTCTAGCGTAAAATATTCAATGCACCGAAAATGTTTCTAAAGTGAAACACGACAAGAAAAAGTCGTTAAAACTATTTATTAAGGACTCA
>MDSO01000027.1_pt1 | contig 29668 bp, 27 predicted proteins | sample 1005691 | NCBI WGS metagenome assembly MDSO01 (sample SAMN05526595, study PRJNA338239) | gut metagenome | isolation source: stomach gut content | host: Acanthurus sohal | place: Saudi Arabia: Red Sea | collected 2011-04 | reverse complement strand
TACCATAGGCTGACTGACAAAAGCCCTACAGAAAAACATATAGTTAAACTGTCTTATATGGTACTAACTAAATTGTTTCAAATAATTTAGCTTTTCCTCCCATTTGTTCTAAATTTATTTATCTGCAAAATTGACAAGTGTCTTTGCTACATTATGATTTACATTTGTAACGAAACTATTTTCTTGTCCAGATAGTTATATCATAAAAAAAGTAATGCAAGGAGTTTGGGCAATTCCTCCCTACGCCTAAAGGCGAGGGCTTCCTTGTCTAAGTTTGGTGATGTTTATCTAACCTCCTAAAACATAAAGCATATCAGATATTATTTTCGTTTAACAATTTCACTTACTCTGATAACGTAATCAAGATTGATAATATCGGTTGCGTGTTTTGTTTCTAAAACAATAGCATTGTCCGTAACTTCTTTTATAATTCCTTTTGTTCCACCACCAAAAAATTGCATTGTGTAAATCATACAGTTTTTGTCTATAAATTGTTTGATACATTCTACCATTGCTTGCTTCTCCTTTCTCATTTTTCGGTTTACTATATTCTTCATTGTTTGTCGTTGTTTGAAGATAAATTTCCGTATAAGAAGAATAAACAAGGGAAGGAATATAGTAATAAAAATTACTGGATTCAATATTTTAACCTCCTTAAACTAATATAAATAATCAATATGTATATGGAGTACATTTATCTTTGGACTAAATTAAATAAATGTTGTTTGTTTCTCTTAATATTATACCACACTTATCTTGAAGAGTGCAAGTCAAAAAAAATGGATTTTTGTTTGTCCTATTAGTAAATTAATAAATTGGATAAAATTTGGGTAAAATAATAGTTAGACATTTTTCGCATATTATGTTAATCTAATTTTATTTAGAATAAGGAGGTATTTAATTTATGCAAAGAATTGCCAATGAACAAGGAGATATAGAAATTAACGAGGACGTTATAGCAAGCATATGTGGAATTTGTGCTGGTGAGTGTTATGGAATAGTTGGAATGGCTTCTAGAAATGTAAAGGATGGAATAGTTAAATTACTTTTAAGAGATAATGTTACTAAAGGGATAGCAGTAAAGCCGAACGGAGATCATATAGATATAGATTTTCATATTATAGTAGAATATGGGACGAAGATATCAGCAGTAACAGATAATTTAATGCATACTATAAGGTATAAATTAAAAGAAATGTTAGACCTAAAAGTAGGAACTATAAAAATTTTTGTAGAAGGTGTAAGAGTAAGCTACTAGAAAATATAAAAAGGAGGAGACCAACAAGTGAACGCAACTCAAACGATAGATGCTAAGCTATTGCAAAAAATGATAGTTAGTGCAGCTTTATTACTAGATGAAAAAAAAGAAACTATTAATGAGCTAAATGTGTTTCCTGTTCCGGACGGCGATACAGGTACTAATATGTCCTTAACAATGTTATTCGCAGCTAAAGAAGTCGAAGAGGTAGAGCATGTTACTATAGAATCGGTTGGAAAAGCCTTTGCGGGTGGGGCTTTAAGAGGTGCTAGGGGCAATTCTGGGGTAATTTTATCACAAATAATCAGAGGTTTTGTAAAAGGATTAGGAAATAATGAAGTATTAGATGCAAGGACGGTAGCCAAGGCGACAAAGCTAGCGGTGGCAACAGCATATAAGTCTGTAATGAAACCAAAAGAGGGGACAATCCTGACTGTAGCCAAGGAAGTTTCGAATGCAGCGGTATCTCTGTATCAGACAGCTTTGGATGCCCAAACATTTTTAAGAGAAGTGATAAATCATGGATATAAAGTGTTGGAACAAACGCAAAATATGTTACCTGTTTTAAAAGAAGCTGGTGTCGTAGATGCGGGTGGAGCTGGATTGATGACAATATTAGAAGGAGCAGCCAGAGTAGTATTGGGAGAAGTAGATATAGAAATAAAGCGACCGTTAGATAAAAAGCCTGCTATTGCTATGACAAAATTTAATACGGATGACATTGAGTTTGCATACTGTACCGAATTTATTATAAAAAGAGTTCAAAGTCAGCCTTACGATGAAGATAAGGCCAAACAATATTTAAGTGAATTAGGTGATAGTATAGTTGTTGTTTCGGATGATGACTACGTAAAAGTACATGTTCATACAAATGATCCAGGTAAAGCTTTGTCATATGCATTAACAATAGGAGCGCTCAGTAATATTAAGATTGAAAATATGAAAGAGCAGCATACGGCCTTATTAACAGAAACAGAACGAGATGGCATTATTGTTGTAGAAAAGAAAAAAACTAAACAAACTAAAGAACTTGGATTTGTCGCTGTAGCTGCTGGTTCTGGATTTGTAAATATATTAAAGAGCTTGAATGTAGATATCGTCGTAGAAGGTGGCCAAACCATGAATCCTAGTACGGAAGATGTTATAGAGGCTATTTATCAAACTAATGCAAAGCAAGTAATATTGATGCCTAATAATAAAAATATAATATTAACAGCTAATCAGGCGGCCAAGGTAGTTGAAGAAGAAGTTAAAGTGATTGTTTTACCAACCAAAAGTGTAGTAGAAAGCATATCGGCTATGCTAGTTTACGATGGTGTAAGCACTGATGCGGATATAATTTCGACCCAAATGAATGAAGCAATAACACAAATTACAACCGGTCAAATTACTATAGCAGTGAGAGATACTACGTTAAATGGTGAACAGATTAAAGAAGGTCAATACCTTGCTATTATGAAAGATAAAATAGTTGCTCATAAAACTAAGTTAGAGGATACTTTTAAGGAATTGCTAAAAAAATTAGATCCTAATAGCGATGTTGTTACTATTTATTATGGCGAGGATATAGATGAAAAAACAGCTCTTAGGTATAAAAAAATGGCTATAAAAATATTTCCAAATGCAGAAGTAGAATTACATTCGGGTAAACAACCAGTTTACTATTTTATTGTTTCAGTAGAATAGATAGAGGTCATGGAAACTATAAGTGAGCATATATTTTTATTTCCTTTTTCTTGGGAAATTAATCCACGGGAAAAATATTATGATTTTAAACCACAGGTCCAAATACAACAATCAATATTTAAATACTTAAATGGTTGGCGATCCGAAGCATTTAATATTGATACAATAGAGAAGTATAATGAATTTGTATACTTTTATAAACCTGTTAGAAACGTTCTTTATTCTGAAAATGCTATTATTATAAAAAATTATGTATTCGAAAAATTGGATGCTGATTCTGTTTGTGAAATAGAAATTAACCATAAAGTATATTCACTAAAAATAAAGAAAATAGAGTTAAAAATGGTTAAAACCGGTATAGGGATCCTATTAATCCATTTGCAGAACTTTTTATATAATAAAGAAGATGAAATTAGAAAGATTAACACTCTAGCACAATCTGTATATCCAGTGTCACTGCCTATAAATATAGAAAAATATCCGGCTAGAATCACTTTTAAATTTAAGGATAAGACTATTTCAACGAATACATTAGCAATCAATTATTTAAGAAATGTAAGTAAGATTTCAGCATTTATATTAGAAATTTTGGGTACAAGTTTTATAACAGAAGCAGTGGAGAAGCAACAAAAGATATTAATTGATTCATTGTTGGGGAGTAAGATGCTAACAGTGTGTCTTATAAGAAATAATGATATATATCAAAGAAAAGTCGTAAATGCAAAAGACATATCCTTTGGAGATGCACAAAGAATATATGAGATAACGACATTTTCAATATTTAGTTATTCAAAGAGTGAGACGGTAAGTAAAGTATATGACCAGATGATGAGTTTATTGTTAATGCAAAAGGCTAGTTTATTAAGTTTTTCAAATCAGATAGCGGAAATATCTATATTAAAGAAAATAGAATTAATAACAGGAATAGAAAGTTTATATGAAATATATATTCAATTTATCAACCAAATTTATTTTGATGAAGTGACGGCCTCTGAAGAGGGGGCATATATATATAAAACAGTTTCAAATATATTTAATATAAAAAATGATATAGACCAGTTGGATTTTGAATTAAAAGAAGTACATGAATATGCGGAGTTAATAACAAGACAGGTTACAAATAGAAAAATGGAAATCATGTCATTGATTGGATCTGCGTTAGTATTACCTACATTTGTAACAGGTTTTTTTGGTATGAATATTTTAGATGAGAATATGCTAGTACATTGGTGGAAATATGTAGAAGTATTAAGATGGTTAAATGCATATGTTGTATTACCGATGTTAGTAGTATTTTATTTTTACATGAGAAAGCGAACAAAAAATATAGTAATATACTTGGTTCAAACGCTATTAATGTGTTCAATATTAATGTGTTTATTTTGTATTTGGCGGAATGGAACAGGAGTATAAAAAAAATAAGCCGACGGAAAAATCGGCTTATACTTTATATATTTTTAATTAAAATTTACTCCACTCATATTCTCCTTCGTCATTTACTTCAACTAGTGTATCACCATCTCTAGATTCAAGAGTACCAACAATATCACCATCTCTAGCGTCAAGATCATATTCGTTCTCTAATTCTTTAATTACATCGTCTAATAAATCTTCGGCGCTAGCTACTTTATCTCGGCCATCTAATTCGTCATTCCAAGCCGTTTGGGCATCGTCGTCAAAATCTATTTCAATAACAAATTCTACTACACCATGTCTATCAACATCTAATGTTATTCCTTCGATATCGGCATCGTGTGTAAGACTTTCATTATCTTTCATACTGATTATATCATCGTAGTCATCTCTAAAAATATCGTCTTCTATAATATCAATTATGTCGTCTATGTTTTCAAATATATCGACTTCTTCTACATCCAATCTACCATTATCATATTCAAATATAACTAAGTCTTCGTTAGAATCCGTATCGGTTAGCTTTCCTTCTATAGTATGACGCTCTCCATAAGTACCTACTAATTCAGCCATGATAGCGGCGCAAACATCCTCGATAAATCCTTCTATCTTTGAGGTTGATAGCCTATCATAATCTCTTCTGAAGTCGTCACCATAAAATTCTATGTCCAAATCAACAACGCTAGAACCAAATCTAGTGCTAAAGCTCCATTCAATATCTTCTTCCTCTTCATAACGAGCCAAAGCATCGTCGATAGCATATTTATCAATTTCTTTTATTTGAGTAGATGAAGAAGAACTGCCAGTATTACCATAGCCCCATGATGTGTTTGGTGTAGTTGTTTGACCATAACCCCATGATGTATTTGGTGTGGTTGTTTGACCATAGCCCCATGATGTATTTTGATTGTAACCTGGATATGTAGTTTGACCTAATCCTGGAATTGTAGTCTGACCTAATCCTGGAATTGTTTGATCATAACCCCAATTAGTATTTGAACTTGGTGGAGTTAAGGAATAAGATGGATCACTAAGAGTATTTTCATAAGAATCCAATGCTGCTTCAAGAGTATTGATTTCGGCCTGAAGTTGAGCTATTTGTTGTTTATAGGTTGTTTCGGCAGTGGAAGATAAGCCGCCGGTTAATTTGACAGTTTGATCCCCAACGTCCCAATAAGAACTTATGTTAAATAAATTACCAATATCACGTACACTTACATATGTAACTCCATCAATAATAAATGGTTCATGATTTACACTTTTATATTCATCATTTACGCTGATTCTAATATCATTATAATAAGCCTCTAGTGGTTGAAAAGAACTGATTGCAAATGTAGAAACACTGTTAAGTAATGAGCCAGTAGCTAGTGCAAAACATAATGTTTTCTTTATATTAAATGATTTTTTCATAAAATAGCCTCCTTAAAATTTGTACAAATGTATTATATCAGATAAAAATACATTTGACAATTAAAATGTTAGAAAATTAATGAAAATGTAATCTATTATAAATGAACGAGGAATATATTTATTTAATAAATTCCCCGATTTTGTTTATTTATTAGACGATTTAAATTCTGGTTTGTTCCAAATAAGAATGATAAATGAAAAAACGGCAATGGAAGCAGATACTAAATCGGATATTGGTTCAGCCAAAAATATAGCAAAGACTTTATCGTTAAAGAAGTTAGGCAATATAAAAATTAAAGGGATTAATAAAATAATTTTTCGGAGGCATGCTAGGAATAAAGAAATTTTTGCATAGCCTAAAGCAATAAAAGTCATTTGGCAACCCGTTTGTATGCCGAGAGCAAAGATACCGGCCATGTATATTCTAAGTGATGGAACAGCCAAAGTCATGAGTTCTGGATCTCTATTGAATATGGAAATAAACAAAGATGGAAAAAGTTCCATACCTAACCATAAAATAACAAATACGGTAGTACAAACGGTGATTTGAATTTTAATAGCTTGGCGAACTCGAGAATAATTTTTTGCTCCGTAATTATAACTAATAACTGGTTGAGTACCTTGTGTAATGCCTTGAACGGGAAGCAGTGTCATGGTCATTAAGCTACTCATAATAGTCATGGTTCCAACGGCTAAATCTCCACCGTATTTAGCTAAAGAAACGTTAAAACAGATGTTTAGTACACTTTCGGTAGCACTCATAATAAAAGGAGATACGCCAAGTGCCATAATTGGAATAACAACAGATGGTTTAATTTTTAAATTGTTAATTTTTATCTTTAATTTAGTTTGTTTGCCAATTAAGAAAAAGAGTACCCATGTCGCCGATACAAATTGAGATATGATTGTTGCTAAAGCTGCACCCTTTACGCCCATATTAAAACCAAATATAAAAATAGGATCGAGAATTATGTTTAGGATTGCTCCGATTAAAACGGTTAGCATACTTATTTTGGTAAATCCCTGCGTCGTTATAAATAAATTTAGCCCTAAAGCAATTTGTACGAATAGAGTACCGAATGTATATAAGGTTAAATAATCATTGGCGTAATGAATTGTGGCTTCACTAGCGCCGAATAAGTATAATAAATCTTTACCGAATAAAAGTAATGTAATCATTAGTAAAATTCCAGAAAGAAGTAAACACATTGTTGCGTTACCTAAAATTAATTCGGCTTGTTCATTATCGTCTTGGCCCATGGCTATAGCAGCACGGGGTGCTCCGCCTAATCCGAATAAAGAGGCGAAAGCAGAAACGATCATAATAATGGGAAAACATAAGCCTAAGCCAGTTAAAGCTAATACGCCTTCGTTGGGAATATTGCCTATGTACATTCTATCAACAACATTATAGAGCATGTTTACAATTTGTGCGGCAACGGTTGGTATGGATAATTTTAAAATAAGTTTACCGATACTACCTTTGCCTAAATCAATATTGTTTGTCATTATAAATTCTCCTTTAAGATTAAGTTAAGTTGATTGTAATTAATTAATTCTATTCTGATTGAGTAAACTTTATGTACAAAAAAGAAGTGAGCAATTATCTATTAACTATTCTATGTATACTATTTCGGATAAAATGTCTAAAGATGAAAGAGTTATTAGATTAAAGGGATACAAATAGAATAAAAAAACGAATTTTATGTATATAAAAAAATATCAAAAAAAGACTATTACGGTAAGAAGTAATAGTCTGAAGAAAAGTTATTTAAAAGCAATACATTCTACCTCCACTAAAACATTTCGAGGCAAAGTTTTTACAGCTACACATGAGCGAGCGGGTTTATTAACAAAATATTTAGTGTAAACTTCATTAAATGCGGCAAAATCATCCATGTCATGTAAAAAGCATGTACATTTTAAAACATTTTTCAAAGATGATCCGCCAGCAGTAAGAACTTCGTTTAAATTTTTGATAACTTGTTCGGTTTGTTCAGTGATGCCACCTGAAATTATTTGGCCCGAGGATGGATCTAAAGGTATTTGGCCAGAAGTAAATATTAAATTTTGATAAGCTATAGCCTGAGAATATGGACCAATGGCCGCAGGAGCTTTGTCTGTATAAATCGTCATCATAGTAAATTATCTCCTTGTTGTTTTTATTGTTATTAATTATTGTTAGTAGCTATTGTTAACCAGCATTTATGCCATAGTTTCTGCAAAGAGCAACTAGGCCACCAAAAAAGCCGTTACCTACAGCATTAAATTTCCATTCGTTATTAATTTTTTCTACTTCTGCAAAGACTAATGCGGTTTCAGCGCAAAATTCTTCGCATAAATCATATTGTAGTAAAAGTTCGTTTTTATCTAAATCGTACAATTTTATATAAGCATTTTCGACTTGACCAAAGTTTTGATTTCTTTGTTCAGATTCATATATTGAGGCGGTAATAATTATTTTTTCTACGTGGGCAGGAACATTGTTTAAATTAATTTTAATGAGTTCATCGTCACCAGATCCAACGCCGGTTCTATTATCACCAGTATGCTCAACAGCGCCACTAGGATGTCGCAAATTACCAAAAAATACAAAGTCAGATTGATCTCTTACTTTTCCATTGGCCGATACCAAAAATACTTCACTATCTAAATCAAAGTCGCTTTCTCCATCATATCGATTTGTGTCCCAGCCTAGTCCTACGGCTAAATTAGATAATCTGGAGCTAGATTTACTTAAATTTATAGTTTGACCTTTTGATAAGTTGATTGCCATAATAATTTTCTCCTTTGATTTTAATTTTAATATATTTTGGTCCTTATATATTTACGCTATACCTCTTGCAAAGGGCAGCTAGTCCACCAGAATAGCCACTACCTATTGCAGCAAATTTCCAAGAGCCTTTGTATTTATATATTTCACCAACTACTAGTGCGGTTTCAATGGAAAAATCTTCGCCTAGATCATATCTTAAAATTTCATTAGAATTATTTGCATCTATTATCCTTATAAAAGAATTTGAAACTATACCAAAATTTTGATTTCTTTCTTCTGCATCATATATTGTGACGGCAAATACAATCTTGCAAACATTTTCAGGAACTAGTGAAAGATCTACGGATATAGTTTCATCATCGCCGTCTCCTTCGCCGGTTCTATTATCTCCAGTGTGTATTATAGCACCGCTTTTATGTTTAAGATTTCCATAAAAGATAAAGTCGTCGTCGTTACATACTTGATCGCTGGAATTTAACATAAATATACTGGTATCCAAATCGAATTGATGACCTCCGGAATATTTGTTTGTATCCCATCCAAGACCAACTATTAATTTAGACAATGGTATATGATCTTTGTCTAAAGCAATTTTTTGTCCTTTTTTTAATTGAATAGCCATAAAGTTTTCCTCCATATCTATTTAGTAAATAATATAAGTTTATTCTCTGCTAGTCTTTATTCGAATTTTTAGACTCTTTATTTTATATCAAAATCAGAAACAGGCAGATCATATACCATACATAATACATTAAGACCTCCGCTATATCCACTGCCTATAGCATTAAATCTCCATTCATTATTATATCTACAAATTTCTGCAACGACAAGGGCTGTTTCTATGGAAAAATCTTCTCGAAGATTGAAATGAATTTTTTCTTTGCCAGTTTTTTGATCCATTATGCTAATAGAAGCATTTTTTATTTGACCGAAATTTTGATTACGCTTGTCACCATCATATATTGTTACAGCGCAAATCATTTTATTTATATTATCCGGAACTAGGTCTAAATCGATAATTATGATTTCGTCAAAACCATCGCCTTTTCCTGTTTGATTATCTCCTGTATGTCTAACGGCTCCACTTGGATGAATTAAATTATGATAAAAAACTAAATCTCTCTCGTTTGTAGTTTTTCCATTTTTGTCAACTAAAAATATACTCGTATCTAAATCAAAATCTATCTTTTCTTCTTCGGATTTTAGATCCCAACTAAGTCCAATTAAAATTTTTGAATTGTCATCCATAATATTTGGTTGCTCACTTTTGCTAAGTTCAACTGGCATGTTCTTTACTCCTTTACATAAAAAACTAATATAATGATTAAGACATATATTAGGGTAATTTTAATACATTTTAACAATTAAATGTATTCTGAAAGTCAAGTTTCATATCATTTAAACGCTTAATATTTTGCTCTCGTTCTTTTATAGCATTTTTTTGTATTAATTCAGTCTCTTTAATACCGTCTTTAATGATTTGCCAAGTTTCCTCTAATGTTTCGATTTTTACAGAACTTCTAGATGCTAATTGAGAGGTTAATTTGGCCTGATCTACAGTATTCTGAGCATTGCGAATAAGCATGTCGTTAGTTTTTTTATCTAAGGCATCCATGGCCTGAGCTTGAATATTTTGACGTTTTAGCATTATTGCTTGTGCTAAGGATTGCTTAAATATTGGTAATGTGATTATAAATGCAGAATTAATTTTTCTTACTAAGTTTAGATTACTAAATTGCATCGTCTTTAACATAGGTATTGATTGCATCGCTATATTTTCTGCTATTCTTAGATCCTCGGTTCTTTGGGCCAATAACTGAGAGGCTTGATCTAAATTGCTAATTTCAAAATGAATAGAAGTATCTCCTGTTTGTTTAAATTCTTCCCTAAGCTGTAGAATATAAGCGTCAATTTCTTTAATACCTTGTTCTCCCGCAACAATATATTCTAATAGATTATGATAATATTCTACATTAGTATGAAAAATTTTTTCTAATTGTTGATTGGAATTATTAATTTCCTTTTCATAACCTTTTAATTCCAAATAAATTTTATCCACTTCTCCGCCAATACTATGATATTTAGATAATATATTCTCTACTTTCTTTTTGCCATTACCTAGGAATTTAGAAAAAAATCCTGATTTTTCATCCTCTTTTATTTCTTCTATATTGAATTGATCCATGATATGATTAAGAAGAGACAAAATTTTGTTAGGCTCAGTTATTTTGTCTATATTCATATTTTGTAGTACTGTATCCGATACTTTGGCTATTTCGGTAGCAACGTTAGATCCGAAATTAACTATGCTATCTAGATTAGAAATGTCTATTAACGCAGTTAAATCCTCTACTATTTGAGAGCCTATTAATTCCTGTTTAAATTTTGCACCATTCTGTACTATATTATTATATTCAACAACTTCTAATTCATTTTGATTTGGATCAAGTGTGTCTCCAGAAGAAATAGATCTAGAGTTCATGTTTATTGCCATTGTTTAATCATCCTTTCCATTTTTTTTAGGAAATTTTTAGGTTTATCTTTAGGTCGCTCTAAAATAGAAGTTGCACTAAGATCATATAAATATTCACCATCATGGTGTTCTTGAATTAAAGGTTTAGTGTAAAATCTTTCAAAGCTACGATACCCTGTTGGTGATATTATGATTATATCACAACCGACTAAATTTGCATATGCCAGAAATATCGCATCTTCAATCGAATGCATCTTTTGTTTAGTATGGATAACAACGATTTTAGGATTTTGTTTGGTAAAGTCAAATTTTTGCATATGCTTTAAAAAGTTTTCATCTAAGTTTAGTAGAACCTGCAAGATTTTATATTCCGTTCCACGTGTACCAGTACCATCGATGATTTTGGAATTTATTAAAAGTTCTATTTTATTCAGTAAATGATCTTGTATATCTTCACGTAAATGGCCGAATTTATAATTTCGATTTTGTTTGATCTCATTTTTTAAAAGTCGGCTATCCTGAATAAAAGTTGTAGTAGCAAATAAATGATGGTCTTCATTTTTTATAAAAGGAGGTTCGACACATACCATTGTATTTTTGGGTATAATAAAGCTTTGTACTCTGGCATAATAGTCTTTTATATTTTCGTTTTTTACACCAGAGATTTTAGCGAAAATAACAGGCATGCAAACAATGTCGTCTTCTGTACTAAAACCGGGTCTAAACTTTAGTTCGATAGGCCATAAGATGTCTATTTCCTCACAAGTTGTCTTAAGAGTTAAAGAATTTGCACGAGACATTTGATGTTGTCTATATAAACCGGTATCTTTGTAAAGTAGATCATCTAGAACTCTTTCGGCCTGATAAGCGTTTGTTGTAGCTATTAAGTTATCCAAGGTTTTCGGATATTCAGTAAGGTTTAATTTTTCGTTATATTCTATAACACATAGATTAGGATCTTTAAACAGTTCTTGTTGAGCTGTAGTTAGAAGTTCATTTGGATCTGGTAAAATTATAAGGATATCAACATATAATTTGGATAAAAACTTTAAAAATATAACCTCAATTTCATTGTGTGGTGAACCAAATAATATGAAAATTGGAGGATAATTATCCTGTGTAGCAAATAAGGTGCTTTCATATCTTTTATATAAAGCAAGAAATTGAATAATTTTATTAGTAGCCATGTTTAGTCTATCTTCTTTATAATAAATTTCTTTTACTAATCTAGTAAATATATTTCGGGCGCTCTGTAGATATTCTACAGGTGATATTTGTTCAATATTTCGACCTAGATCTATAAGGTCGTCTTCACAAACAATGGTCATCCGACGCTTTACTACTGAGATTTCATTTGGCCATATAGTAGGAATTTTATTTTCTATGATATATGGCCTATTAGTATTTTCAATGTGTCTATATAAAGAATTTAATTTTTTGGCAAATGTAACTGTGTCATCTGCACCTTTAAAACAAATAAAAATATTGTTAAAATAACCTGGTTTAGCTGAACGTAAACTAGTTTTTGTATTTAATCCTAAGAATGCGTCGCCGTCAACCCATTCATTACTATAATTTTTTATGATATTCCTCTCCATTTCTGCTTTAATTTTTCGTTCAATAAGTTCTTCTATATTATTAATTCGGTAGTCTGATCCAAAGTTTATCATGGCCGAATCGTTATAAAGATATGACAATTGTTCTGTTGGATCTAATGAGTTATAACGGGCCTCATCTAATAAAGAGATTACTAATATATCTACACCACAAAAGGCTAAGATAGATAAAAATTCTATCTCATGTTTTGATACTGCACCGATATAGAGAACTTTTTGTCCGTTCGTTGTTACATTTAATACACGTTGAAATCTAAAGTATGCCCAACACATAAACTTTATATAAGTATTTTGAATAATGTTTAGATTCTTGCCTATGTTTTGATACATCATTAAAGTTTCATATAGGTGTTTTGCTAATAACGTTCTCTTTTGTATTGAAGAGTTAATAAGCCAAATTTTCAAACTTTCTTCTATAAAGTTATGCGACAAGGTGAAATTACTACCCAGGCAATCCTTAAAATATCTTAGATTATTACCCGTAGGTGTTTGGATTTTTGACTCTAAAATAATACCAGATATTTTGGCTTGAGTATAATATGAAATCAAAAAATCTTCAATATATTTATTCTTACCATTAATTCGATATATAAAACCTTCGGATCTATTTTCTTTAAAATAATCTGTTAATTCAGTTAAATGTGGATGCATAAATTCCTCCTTATACTTATGTAAATTACATAAAATTCTAATGAAAAAATAAGTATGTAGTACAACATAAAAAAAGATCTAGTTAGACTAGATCTGGATTTATCAACCAATACCTTTAAAAAGCTCAGTTGTTACAAATTCTTCTACAGGAATCTTAAACGATGCTATCCATTTATCGTAACATTCCTCGCAAATAATAAATCTATGTTCAGTCATGTCTTTATTAGAAAAATATCCCCATTCTTTTTGAATTAATAAAAAATCATGATAATGTGATATTCTAGAATCTTTATTAATATTACAGCCACAGCAATTACATTTTTTTATATTTATATTTTCTTTATCCCCCGTGTACACAGACTGCACCCCCTAAATATTTATGAATGAAATTCATATGAATATATTATACCCTATCCCCCTTCAATTGTATAGAGGTAAATAATAGTATTAATTCTTAACTTATGTTATAATTTTTGAAATAATTGTACAAAATAAATATATATAATAAATGAAATGAGGCAATAAAATGAGTTTATCAAATGAAAGATTAGAAATTTTACAAAAGTTCGAACAATTAATAGATTATAAATATAAGAATATAAGTCTATTAGATTTAGCGTTAACGCATAGTTCGTACGCAAATGAGCATCGAGATAAAGGAGTAAAGGATAATGAGAGGTTAGAATTTCTAGGTGATGCTATATTAGATCTAATAGTAAGTGAGTATTTATTCAATAAATATCCGGAATCACAAGAAGGAGATTTATCTAAGTTTAGGGCTAGCATTGTTTGTGAAGAGTCTTTAGGAAAGACAGGTAAGAAAATGAATTTGGGTGACTATATTTTACTAGGTCATGGAGAAGAATTAGGTGGAGGAAAAGAGAGAGAGTCTATATTGGCCGATGCTTTAGAAGCTGTGACGGGAGCAATGTTGTTAGATAGCTCGTATGAGGATGTAAAAAAGTTTATAACTAAGATGTTAATTGAGCCGATAAAAAATACAGCAGCTATAAAGTTATATAAGGATTACAAGACTATTTTACAAGTTGAATCTCAAAAATTACATGATGTAGCTATATCCTATGAGGTTGTCAATGAAGTTGGACCGGATCATGATAAAGAGTTTACTGTAGAATTAAAGCAAAATGGCCAGGCTTTTGGTAGAGGTGTTGGTAGAACTAAAAGGGATGCTGAACAAATGGCGGCACACCAAGCTTTGATAAATCATTATCATTATAAACAGTAAAATAAAAGTTAAAAATACAATCAATGCATCTTGACAAAATTTAACTATCAAAGGATAATATATAAAAAAACTGTACTATCATGAAGAATGGAAAGTAGTAAAATCGGAAATATTAAAATTAAAAATAGTGATATAGCAAAATCGAGATACAAATTGATTTAACATATGATTAAAAATATAAATAAATAATTTCGATACCGCTAAAGAACGCAAAAGTAATACAACGACAAGACTTTAGTTGATCCGATTTGGATAAGATTTCAAGTATCAGCTAAAGTCTTAATTATGTTGTTTTAAAAATTTATGGACAATAAGCTAAAAAACAGTTAGATTAAATCTGTCGAGGAAGGAAAATATGAATGGCTTTATTGGATGGTTTTAGAAAATTATTTGGAAAGAAGAATAAAGAAGTAAGAGAGGAAATAAGTTCACAATCCCCGCAAGTTTCGCATGAAGAGATTGAAAAAGATATAAATGATATGATGAAAACTGATGAGTCTATTTTAGAAATGCCGACTGATGACCCAGATATTTTAGCTAAACAAATTCAGGCAATAAAAGACGCAGCGAAAAAAGAATCAAAATATAATATCAACCCAGATAAAGAGAAAACAGAACAGAGAGCAGAAGTTATAAGTTCGGATAAAGAAGAAGTGGGACAGTCTGTAGAAACTATGCAACCAGATAAAAAGGAAGTAGAACAGAAAGCAGAAATTGAGCAGTTGGATAAAGACGAAGCACAACAAGATTCAGAAATTATTAACTCGGACAAAGACGAAGTAGAACAATTTGAAGAAACTACTAACTTAAATAAAGGCAGAGTAGAACAAAATTCAGAAACTATTAACCCGGACAAAGACGAAGTAGAACAAGATGTAGAAACTAAGAATCCGGATAAAAACGAAGTAGAACAAAATGCAAAAACTAAGCAGTTGGATAAAGACGAAGTACAACAAACTGCAACAATTGTCAGTCCGGATAAAAATGAAAAAGAACAAACTTCGAAAACTAGCAGTCTGGATAGAGCAATGAGCGAAGAGACAATTCCAAACTTTGGAAATCAAGGATCTTTGCCAGCTAAAAAAGAAATTGTACAAACTGATTTAGGTATTGAAATAGAGGTTCCGAAAGTTGATAGTAATATTATAATAAAGAAAGCGGCGACTATAGAAGATTTTGAACCCACCGTACCAGAATTAGCTGATGATGTTTTACTGCAATCTGATGTTGAAAATTGGGACGAAGTAGAAAATAAAGTTGACAATAACGATGAAGATGAATTAAAAGAATATGAATTAGAAGATGATCAGCCGAAAGAAAATGTAGCACATAAAAGCAATAAAAAGGCTAATATTAAATCTAAACTTTATAAAATATTTAGAATCGATGGGCATGATGATAAAAAAGATTCGACAGAAGAAAATTCAAATTTATATACTAAGTCAGAAAAAGAACTAGAACAAAGTGATGATGAAAATAGTACGCCGGAATTTGATGCTGAACCAGACATAGAACCAGAATCAGAATCAGAAATAGAAATAGAATATAAGGATTTAACGGATGTAAATGGGTCAATAGATATTGAAAAAAATGATAAAGATTATGAAGATTATGACGAAATAGAAAAGCAAGAAGATGAACAGGATCAAAATCCGGTTGTTTATTTTGAAGGCGAATTAGTAGATAGCAATTTTTTAACCGAAGAAGAAAATTTAGAAGAACAAGCTAATAGAGAATTAAGTATCGGTATATTTAAGAAATTGTGGCAAGGATTAACAAAAACTCGTGAAAATATATTAAGTGGCGTAGAGAATGTATTAAAAAGTTTCAAAAAAATAGATGATGAACTTTATGAAGAATTAGAAGAAGTTTTGATTATGGCGGATTTTGGATTAGAAACAACCGACATGATTTTAAACGAGTTAAGAGAAGTAGTAAAAGTTTCGAAGATAACTGATCCGGTTGATTTGAAAGAAGCATTAAAAGATATAATTACGAATATATTAAGTTCAACAGACCAGACAAAAGCGTTCATAGAAGATGGAAAGCAGAATGTTATTTTAATTGTAGGTGTCAATGGAGCGGGTAAGACGACTAGTGTAGCAAAACTAGCACATTTATTTAAAGAAGAAAGTAAGACTGTTCTTTTGGCGGCGGCCGATACGTTTAGAGCAGCAGCAATTGAGCAACTGGGAATTTGGGCTGACCGAGCGGGCGTGGATATGATTAAAAATAAAGAGGGCACAGATCCGGCCTCTGTAGTGTACGACGCTATATCAGCAGCAAGAGCTAGAAAAGTTGATATTTTGATATGTGATACAGCTGGTAGATTACAAAATAAAGTTAATTTAATGAAAGAGTTAGAAAAGATTGGTCGAATTATCGATAAGGAGTATTCTAATGCACATAAACAGGTTATACTAGTCTTAGATGCAACGACTGGACAAAATGCTATATCACAAGTTAAATTATTTAATGAAGTCGTTAAGATAGACGGAATAATTTTAACAAAATTAGATGGCACAGCAAAAGGTGGCGCAATAGTAGGAATTTGCCAGACCTTAAATGTTCCCGTAAAATTTATTGGTGTTGGTGAGAAAATGGATGATCTTCAAAAATTTAATCCAGAAGAATTTGCAAAAGCCTTATTTAGTAGTGAAGAATAAAGATTTCTAAATAATTCTCCCAATACTTGGGAGGATTTTCTTTAAAAAAATACAATGAGAATTAGGAGAAATTACAAAGATGGAAAAAAAATTTTTTACTATAAAAGAAGCTTCTGTTGAACTAGGAATGGAGCCGTATGTATTAAGGTATTATGAAAAAGAATTGAATCTAAACATTTTTAGAAATTCGCAAAAACACAGGATATTTACAAAGGACAATTTAGATGTAATAGAAGAGATAAAAAAGTTAAGGGATGCGGGCATTGAGTTAAAGGCTATTAAGGCTAAAATAGATGGAGGTGTTTGCAATACGGTAACTGATTTAGAGAATCTAGGTGTAATAGAAATGGGTAAAGGATTAGTAACATTAAACACACCGCCTATAATACCAGAGGTTTTAAAAGATAATGACGATGATCTAGAAAATAAAAGGTATATATTCTTACAATTAATTCAAAAAACTATAGAAAACTCATTAATAAATAGTCAACAAATAGCTAAGGCAAGAATTAAGGATGAAATAATGGCGGAATTAAGTGAAGAGTTAAAAGAAGATATCCAGAAAAACGTTGTTACATACGTGGATGCTCAAGTTCAAGAATTAAGAGAGGAACAAGATATTAAAAATATCAAGGATGAGAATTATTACAAAAAAGTAGATGAAGCAATAAGAGATATGCAGGGATTAAGATCAGAAATGGCAAAATTAAATGCTCAACAAGAGGTTAAAAAAAAATCTATATGGGAAAATCTTTTTGGACGAAAAACAAATTCAGCAAAAAACATGCGTATGTAGAGCTTACATAAAGAGAAGCCGAATGCAAAAACATCGACTTCTTTCTTTATATAGGCTTTTTTAGGTGTAAATAAGCATTATGATAATCCAATTGTTGCTGAAATATTGGTAGCATTTGTTGGTCTAATTCTTGACTTATATCTAAGACTTCTGGTGAAAGCAAGTCAAAATTTTCACTTTCAATTGAATTAGATAAAGATTGTTTTAGGTTAGAAATAGATGTTAATTCAGTCATAAGTTGTCGCCTCAATGTCAATTTGATATAGTTAATATTATAATATTATAATATGTGATAAGAATATAATTTGTTACAAATTTTTAAAATATTTATAGTAAGTTTGTACTAATAAGGTTAAAGCGTAGTCCACAACAAAGCCAATAAGAATAAAAATGACCAATATCACGGGTGTGGTAAAAATACCCATAGTTGAATCGTCTACATTAACCAAAGAAGTAGCATAAATGTCTGTTGGAAATGCTAAGCCTATACCAAATATAGGTTCGGATAAATATGGTAGCATAAATGGACTAGCAATTAAAAGTAATATTATACCCATAATGGTAAAAGTAATAAGCTTTAAAACAGTTTCTAATATAAGATTATCTTTAGATTCTATGAAAGATTTTATAATGCCATAAGATCCTAAGATAAAATAAGCTACTCCGAGAATAGGAGAAAATAAAGCAAATCCTAAAAAACTACTAGATAAATAAACTACAATAGCAGTTTTTAGATTACAACGTAAATATGCTATAATTGGTATGAATAAAGTGAGTGTGAAGATTGTAATAGTACTTGTGGTCAGAATATTAGCTAAATAAAATAAAATCATAGCCAAAGCTACGAGAACACCACCGGTTGTTAAATCCCTAGTTTTCATCTATATAAATATCCTTTCTTTACTATACATAAATAATCATTTTGTTTTCGCTTGTTTGTGAGCGCAAGATTTGCAATTATTGCATTTTCTAGATATAGCAGTGTATTTATCCATCATACCGTAAATAATAATATTGGTAAGTAAAGCGCGATTTTTTTTTGGAGAAAGTTTAATCAATAGTTCCTTACAAGTAGCACCTAAACTAAGAATGCTAAATTCTAGATTATTTTGGGCCACGGTACGTAGTTCACCCATAGATTGATTATCTTTATGGTACAGTACATATAGTGGATTAAAGCTTCCGTTTTCAATATCCTTTTCAAGGTCATCTAAAGCATCCATTAGATAAATCCATTTGCCTAGAACATAGCCGAACATGTATAAATCATGCTTGTTAGAATGGGTGTAAGGATACTTTTTTAAAATTGTACCAATCATATTAGCAAAAGGGTCCGATATCTCGTCTAAAGAAGTAAAGTTATGAGACTGTTCTAATTCATGAAGTCTGGCTAAATTCGTGGTTATTATAGAGTTTAAAAATTTGAATTCAGAAGGAATATTTTTAAGAAATGGCCGTAGAGGAAATAAAAGAAGCTTACTTTTTAGAGAATTTTCATCTAGATAATCATCTTTTAATTTATAATAGCTTAATAATACGTTTACAGCAGCCGAATATTTTAAGGCTAAACAGTCTTGTACGATAGGCCGTTTCATCGGCCCCACAATGCAACGTTGCTTTTTTAGTTTGACTCTATCTTTATTTGTAGAATCTAGCAAAATAGCCATAGTGGTGATGTCATAACTAAGGGTTAGTCGAGGTATATTATGAAAATCTCTTTTTATGTGTTGACATAGACCACAATAATAGCTTTTAAATAATTCTAGTTCTCGAACCTTTAATTCTTCTTTTAGAGGTGTAACATAACCGAACATATTTTCTCCAATCATATTTGAATATATAAAAGATAAAAGATACAATGAATTTGCTATGAGTATATTATCTTAAGATATACGATTTTTCAAGGTGTTTGAGTAAAAAAAAGCAACTAATAAATTAGAATTATTAATTGCAGCCAAGCAAAATTATTTTATTCTATAGTGATAGATTTGGCTAAACTACCCCTTATATATTTTATTGTGAAAAGATATATAAATAACAAAAAGTTTGTAAGAAATAAAAGTTTGATACAAGATACTAACTATTTTCGGAAACATTTAAGAAAATTAGTTAATTTTTTGATGTTTTGATGACTTAATGGACATATAGTATTACAATCATTGAAACATGTACAACATTCAGTTGTATCTCGAAAACATATACGACAGTCATGATAGCAATCCAAAAAGTCATCGCATGTAGCACAAAAGTCGCAACATTGTTGACAAGAATGATCCTTATTATGTAGTTGAGCATAGACGGAAGATTTGTAGTAATCCTGGCTATACGTTTGATATCGTTGCAGAAGCTTTTTGTAAAAATCTTGATAATTGGAGTTATTTGGATCCATGGATATGGCTTTTTTTAGATGTTTTGCTGCTAAATCAAAGCGGGATGACTTATAAGCCTTAACACCAGCCAAATAATACCGATGTGCTACTTTATTGATGCTAACACTTTCATGTGCATGGCTAGATGGATTTCTCTTAATTTCCTTTGTTTCGAAGATAGAATATATTTTAACATTGTTAGCTTGGATTACGGCAAATTCTTCATTTTTGATTTCTAAAAATTGTTTAGAATATTTGTCCAAAAATTTAACATTAGAACTGACTATATGAAAGTCGGATTCGAGAGCAATGTAGAGTTTGGATGTGTTATTGATAGCATATATCATGTTAGGTGTTTGCCGATCCATTAGGATTAGAGTATAAGAACCTTTTAGTAAATAAAATAGATCTTTGACCACAGTTTGAGTAGAAGCACCTGAATCAATTAAATGTTCTATTAAAGAGATAATTAAGGATTCCGGATCACTGTTAGAAATAGCATTACCTAAATATTGCGTTAATATAGAACGTTCATATTTTATTGTTCCTTTATAGGCTATACTAAATCGAGAGGACAAGCCTAAATTACCTTGTACTACTGAAGAATTATTTTGTTGCCAAATTGGATGATCCATTTTACATACGGGATCAATAGCATGTTTGATTAAAGCTTTAAAATGTGTGCTTTGATCGTCATTTTCAAAAAATTTAAGATTATTATAACAAAAACAAGATCCATTTGGATAATATACCATATATTCTGTTTTGCCACTATGGGCCAATATGATTAAATTAGATGATTCTTTAAAGCCAATATAGCCGAACATATTAATACGCCTCCTTTAATAATGAGAGTAATACATTATATCTCTCCTTATTATATGCCTAACTTGTCTAACATTTGCAAATAAAAAATAAAGTGATAGATTTTTATCCACCACTTATCAATTTCATTTAACATTATTGTTGTTTGTCCATATTTTTTGGTTCGAATTAGGTCTTGGACTTGTGCATACATGTTATCATCTCCTTTAATATATTTCTCTTTATTATATGCCTAACTTGTCTGACATTTGCAAATAAAAAATAAAGTGATAGATTTTTATCCACCACTTTATTGATAGTATAATTATTAAATTAGCAACAACTGATTAAATCGCCACCCATACATTCGCAGCATTGATCCATACAGACTAATTCACAACAACCGACATTGCAATCACAACAATCGTCACATGGACAACATCCTTGGTTTGACCTATATCTTGGTGTTCTACGATAGTCCCGGCTATAGCTACTATACCGGCTCATAAGTTTGGTCTGAAAATTTTTGTACGTAGCATTGTCACTGTCTAGAGAGATAGCCTGTTTGATATTTTCCAGCGCCGATTCAAAAAAAGCCTTCTTATAAGCTATGATACTGGATAAATAATACCAAACTGCATTTCTGTTATCAATTTCATTTAACATTATTGTTGCTTGCCCATATTTTTTGGCTTGAATTAGGTCTTGGACTTGTGCATACATGTTATCATCTCCTTTGAATCCTTTAAAAAAATGGAGTAGTTAAAAAGCAAAACTACTCCATTTAAAAAAGAGTAGCCTGCTAAAATTTTTAAATAAGAGGTTCTAATATTTTTAGTACATCGTCCTTTATAGCCTGTATTTTGTTGTTAGCATCGTCTAGGTTATCGCCTTTTATTCCTATATAGAATTTAATTTTTGGTTCTGTGCCAGAAGGCCTTACACAGATCCAAGCATTGTTAGATAGTTCGAAGTAAATTACATCGGAAACAGGTAATTCTATTTTTGAAACTTGGCCATCTTTAGTTATTCTTTCTTGGGCTTTATAATCTCGTTTGGCTAAAATATCGTAACCACCTATTGTATCTATTTGTTGAGTTCGTAGCGTACTCATGATATTTTTTATTTTACCTAGTCCTTCTATGCCCTTTAAAGTGAAAGACTGAACATCTTCTTTATAATATCCAAATTTTTTGTATAGATCTATTAAAGCTTCGTATAAAGTTAATCCTTTTAATTTATAATATGCTGCCATTTCACATACTAACATGCTGACAGCGATAGCATCCTTGTCTCGGGCATAAGTGCCAGGGAGTGCTCCGTAGCTTTCTTCAAAACCGAATACATAAGAATGTTGGCCGGTTTTTTCAAAATTTTTGATTTGTTCACCAATGAATTTAAAGCCCGTAAGAACTTCGATAACATCTGCACCGTATAGTTTACAGATTGGTCTGATCATTTCCGTAGTTACTATAGTTTTTATTACTACGCCGTTACTTGGAAGTGTACCGTTATCTTGACGACCTTTTAAAATATAATCAGTTAACATTGTACCGATCATATTTCCGGTTAAGCCAATGTATTCGCCTTTTTCATCACGAATTAAAACACCTACTCTGTCGGCATCCGGATCTGTACCAATTATTAAATCAGCATTTTCTTTTTTGGCTAAATCAATAGCCAACTTAAATGCATTCGAATCTTCTGGGTTTGGACTAGTAATGGTCGGGAAATTTCCATCTGGCTTTTCTTGTTCGGCAACAACATAAACATGTTTAAAACCGACTTCTTTTAGAGCACGCCTGACAGGTACGTTTCCTGATCCATGTAAAGGAGTATACACTATTTTGAAGTTATCCGCAACTTTTTTTATTACATCGGGATTTATAACTTGGGCTGTTACTTGATCAATATATAGTTTATCGATGTCCTCTCCAATTATTTCTAATAGCCCTTCAGCTTTGGCCTGATCTTCGGTCATAGTTTTGATAGTAGAAAAATCTTTTATATTATTTACTTCATCGATGATCATTTTGTCAAATGGAGCGATAACTTGCGCCCCATCATTACCGTAGACTTTGTATCCATTATATTCGGGTGGATTGTGACTGGCCGTGATAACTACTCCAGCATCAGCGTGTAAAGCCCTTAATGCGAAGCTTAGTTGTGGTACGGCTCTTAGGCTTTCAAATAAATATGCTTTAATTCCGTTTGCGGCTAAAGTCAGGGCTGTATCCATGGCAAAACTGTCCGATTTGTTTCTAGAATCATAAGCTATTACAACTTTTGGGTTAGTAAGTTTTTGTTTATTTAAAAAGTTAGCAAGTCCTTGTGTAGCTTTTGTTACTATATATTTATTCATCCGATTAGTGCCTGCTCCGATAACGCCTCGTAGACCGGCCGTACCAAATTCTAATTCTGTATAAAATCTGTCTTCTATCTCTTTTTCATTTCCTTTAATGCTTTCGAGTTCATCTTTAGTTGCTTGATCAAAATATTTATCAGTTAACCATTCGTTGTAACGCTCTTTGTAATTCATTTTCAATTTCCTTTCTTATTTTGGTATAAGAACATACAAATAATCAGTTTGAATGTCTTCTTCATTATACTATAATAGAAATTGAGTATTTTTCATAGCCTTTTAGAGAAAATTTTACTTTCCTGATCTTATTTTGGTATAAGAACATACAAATAATCAGGTTGAATGTCTTCTTCTACTATATATAGAAGTTGAGTATTTTTCATAGCCATATAGAGAAAATTCTATGTTATATATTCTTTCAATTTCTTTATCTTATTTTGGTATGAGAACATACAAATAATCAGTTTGAATGTCTTCTTCTTCTACTATAATAGAAGTTGAGTATTTTTCATAGCCCTCTAGAGAAAATTCTACTTTATATATTCCTTTATCTAAATTTTTTGAAACAGGTGTTAGTCCGAGATAAATCCCATCTAGATATACAGAAGCACCGTTTGGACTAGTATTTAAATTAATGATATGCTTGTACTCTAGTGCTTTTTCGGTTTCCATCTCTACTTCTGTAGCTGGTTCCAAGGCTAGTTCAGGCTCTATCGGAGGAATAATATCAGTAATATCTGGCTCACTAAGAGGAGTAGTATTAGCTAGCTCTTGAGCGATTTCATTTAATTCACCCAAAGATTGTTCTGTATTATTAAGAGTCGGATTAGGAATAGGTTCTACTTCAAGAAGTAATTCGGATTCTGGAATTACAGGCTGCAAAGGTGGAGCGGGAACTTCTATAATTGGCGCTGGAAGAGGGGGTGGAGGAATTGGTGATAAGATGAATTGAAAGGACATATCGTTTTTGACTTTAAATTCATGCGAATAATCATAGAAACCCGCAGAGGTTATATCTAAGTTATATAGGCCCTTCGCTAATTCTAAATGTTTTTCTTCTCCGTAACTGACATCGTTTACACTTATATTGTATGGTTGATCATTGTTTACTATATTTATAGTAACATCGTATAAAATAGGTTGGGCCATGGATGCGTCGATAGCATAGGTTTGTCCATAGCCAATAACAGCGTCATCTATTATAATTGGTAAATAATCTTCTAAATATAAAACAATGTGATATATTCCAGATTGTACTTCTACTGTATTATTTTTTATATTGTTAAGACTTAATTGCTTTTGTCTATTGATTTCTAAACGTCCATTTTCTGTTGGTAAATTTAGTAATTCTATATATCCAGATCCTTCTACTATAGATATGCTGTAAACTTGATCCTCAAAACCTTTTATAAGCATTTCATCGAATTCGTTTAAAGAGGATAAATCCGGAAGAATCTCTCCTAGTGGATTTTGAATTAATAATAATTCATCCAAAAATAATTTTTTAGTACCAATCTGAACAATATCATCTTTAATTTGCTCTGAAGTTATATTCTGATGCAAAAAAGACATTGGATGAATTTGTAAAGATAATATATCGTGAGAATCCAGTGCATATTCAACGTCTACTATTTCACCCAATGGAATTTGAGAAAGAGGAATAACTTTACCATATTTATCTAAAATATTTGTATCGGCTACAAAATTAAGCTCGATAGGTTCGCCGTTTTCTATGTTTACAGCAAACAAAGTTTCTTCGGATAGATCCTGGATTAACCCATTAAAATTTAGGTTTGCTTTAATGGTTACTTCTGGAGTTGGAGTAGGAGCCGTGGCGATCCTTTCGACTAATTGTGGTTGTTCAGTAAATTCAGATATTTCTATTATTAAAAATACCATAATGCCTACTAAACATACAACAAGGGTGGAAATTATTCCAATCACTAAAAATTTGTTATTTTTCATTTGTAAAAGCCTCCTATATTTTAACTAGCTGTATTAATGTCAGAGATTTTCTTTAATGTACTTGGAAGCTTTAATTTGCTTCTCTTTATATAATAGCATGTTTTCCCATTTTACTGAAAACATACTATAATTATTTCTTCTTTTACATTGTAAGTATTCATTACACATAGATGCAAACTTTTCTGGAAAAATTAAAAGGGCTTTTAATATAGCTCTTTCTTCTGCTAACAATGGTCTGATATTTTCATATTCTTCTAATAATATAGTTAAAAAGTCAATATCCCAATCATTTTTTTGCATTATCTTTGATAATATAGAACTTAAATCTTCGACCTGCATATTGATTCCACATTTGTCTATGTTTAGTAAATTGATTTGATTATTAATTCTTCCAACTGAGTGATACTTATAGTCATTATGACACAAGGTTTTGTTTAGGGTAGCATGTTTTATTAAAGATTGACAACTATCTGGATTTATACAGGTAATAGCTAAATTTTCTAAATCTAGATACTCTTTATAGTCTTTTAAGAACATTTCCTCAAACTCTGTTTTTTGAGCTAGAGGTTGAATAGTCTTTTTAAGTGTTTTAGTTTCCTTACTACGTTTTATAAAATAAGAATATAGATCTTTCATATGTATAGGCCTGACAATAGAAGATTTAAGGTCAAAGCCACATTTATGAAAGTTAGCTAAGAGACGTACAGTTGATTTGATATCTTCGATATTTTTAAATTCAATTTCCGAACTATTTTGATAAGCTTGTAGCATATAAATTTGTCCCGCAATATTAACATAGGGGAGTTTTTTTTTCGTTGGATAAATACTTGGTATTTGGTAAAAACCATGTTTTCGAAGATGATTGCTTGTTTCGTAGATAAAGGCAACTTGATCTTGTTGCATATTGACTTTTCTTAAAATATATTTACCTTTATTTGTATCTAGAATAAAATTATTTCTGTTGTATTGTGATCTATAGACTTCTAAGTCGTACTCGTTTAAAAGATATTCAGGAATATTTCTCAAAGCCTAATCCCCCCTTTATTAAATAATTTATTTGCCTAATTAATCTATATGATTGAAGCGATTAAAAAATATCATTTTTTTTGTATATTTTTGCATTATATTTTTAGGAGGGTACATTTTAATTGTTTGCACTCTAATATTTTTTATGCATAGATTTGAATTTTTGTTTGATTAATAGGGAAAAATTTAAAATATAATATAACGCTTTAGACTAGGTAATAAGCATTTTAATGTATAACCAATCAAAAAAACTTCAATAGGTAGTAATAAAACTTTTTCGGTAATCCGAGGTAAAAATATAAGAATAAAAGAATTACCACTAAGTAAAGAGAGCCAGTATGAATTTAAAATACCGGTAACAAAGATTATGCATAAAATTTCTACTAAAAATATTCTCCACCATTTAAATGGCTTGTCATACAATATAATAGCATAAATTAAACCACCGATCATGGCACTAATAGTAAATCCGAAAAAATATGTTCCGGTTGGAAAAAGTAATGAGGCTATAAGATCAGATAATCCACAGGCGAAAATAGTCCATTGGGGTTTAAAATATGTTGCTATAATACCGGTAACAACAGAAGCAAAACTAATTCGGATTATATTTCCAAGATGTATAGCAAAATGCCGAGATAGTATGACATGGATAGATATCAAAAAACTAAGTATGATCAATTGCCTAACTGTTAATTTCATAATTATATTACCCTTTCTATAGTTACGGAAATTATAGCAGATTATTGTAATTATAAAAATTTATTCGAGAGTTGGAAGAATTATGTACATTATTTTATAGCATAAAAAAATAGCGGAAGAGGGAGTCGAACCCCCGACACCATGGGTATGAACCATGTGCTCTAGCCAACTGAGCTATTCCGCCGAATGTGATACTCTCCAACTATACAACATAAAAAAAAGTTTGACAAGGCCTTTTTCTAAAAAAAATAAAAAATATTTTCTGAAGTTGGAGAGCAGTTATTTTATCTTTCAGAAATTACTACAGCCCCCTTTGTATCAGCTTGTAGAATTTCAACACAGGACATGATATCAACATCTGAAAAACCCTGTTTCATAGCTTGAGCTATCTGGGTTAAATTGTGTATGGCGAATGCTATAATAGTTGGTCCGGCTCCCGAAATCATAGCACACAAAGCGCCAGCCTTCATAGCGTTAGAAGTGACCGCATCAAAACCAGGGATCAAACCTTGCCTAGTTGGCGTAAAAATTAGATCTTGAGTAGCTATTTCTAATTGCCGAATATCGCCACTCGACAATGCTCCGACTAGGAAGCAGGCTCGTTGAAGTTGAGTTACTAAGGTTTGACGAGAAAATTCTTTTGGTACAACACTTCGGGCTAATTTGGTCGGTAATTCATAGTTAGGGATGGCCGTAATAAAGCGTAAATCTCTATTTGGAACTATTTTATGATAGTGAGTTATACCGTCCTCCATCATGGCTATAGTAAAACCGCCGACGGCACAAGGAACTATATTATCTGGGTGTCCTTCAATTAAGGATGCTTGCGAAATTAAAAAGGATTCATCGAACAAATCGTCTAGATAACTGTTGGCAGCATAGACACCGGCTACAATAGCAGAAGCACTGCTACCTAGACCGCGGGAGCCGGGGATATTAGTCATCATTGTTATTTTAACGCTAGGGAATGCTTTGCCGGCTTTATCAAAAATTCGTTTGGCACCTGTGTAAAATAAATTTTCTTCAAATGGTATATCTGTATCGAAACCTTCTTTAAATATAATTTCAAAAGTAGGGCTGTCTTCCATAATAACGGTCAGATATTTAGATAAGCCGACTCCAAGACAATCTACTCCGCTACCGATATTGGCTGTTGATGCAGGAACTTTAACTGTAACTTTCATGTGACCTCCTAATTGGCTAATTGTGCATGATGTTTAAAATTTAGATATATGGATATAATATCAGAAAATAATTATTTTGCACAAGGAGGCATTTAAAATGCATACAGCAACGAAATGTATTCAATCAGGTTATAAGCCAAAAAATGGTGAACCAAGAGTAGCTCCATTAATTCAATCCACGACCTATAAATATGATGACGCAGACATGGTAGCGGGACTTTTTGATTTAAAAGTAGCTGGCCACATGTATTCTAGAATCAGTAATCCGACTTGTGGATATTTAGAAGAAAAAATAACAGATATGGAGGGCGGAGTTGGTGCGATAGCGCTATCGTCTGGTCAATCCGCATCACTGTTTGCTGTACTGAATTTAGCATCGGACGGAGATCATATCTTATGCATGTCGAATTTATATGGCGGAACATTCAATTTATTTAATACGACGTTAAGAAAATTAGGGATAAGTTTTGATTTTGTAAATCCGAATTTATCGATAGAAAAGATGGAAAGTTATATAAAAGAGAATACGAAGGCTGTATTTGGAGAGACAATAGGAAATCCAAGTTTGGACGTTTTAGATTTTGAAAAAGTGAGTACATTAGCTCACAGGAATGGATTACCATTAATTATAGATAATACTTTTGCCACACCGCATTTATGCCGACCATTTGAGCATGGCGCAGATATAATTATACATTCTAGTACGAAATATATAGATGGGCATGCAACATGTGTTGGAGGATTGTTAGTGGATAGCGGAAAATTCGATTATACGAGTGGAAGATTTCCGGAATTTACAACAGCAGATCCGAGTTATCATGGATTAATTTATACAGAAGCATTTGGTAATCAGGCCTTTATAGTAAAGGCTAGAGTAACTCTTTTGCGAGATCTTGGTGCTGTGATGAGTCCGTTTAATGCTTATCTGACTAATTTAGGAGCAGAAACTTTGGCGGTAAGGATGGATAGACATTGCGAAAATGCTTTAACTATAGCTAAGTATTTAGAAAAACATCCTAAAATTGCTTGGGTTAATTATCCTGGATTAGAAACAAGTCCATCTTATAAATTTACAAAAAAATATTTACCAAATGGAGCTAGTGGAATTATAACTTTTGGAGTAAAAGGCGGAGTCGAAGCAGGTAAAACTGTAATTAATAGCGTAAAGTTAGCAACTCTTGTTGTCCATGTTGGTGATTTGAGAACGCATTTATTGCATCCGGCTAGCATGACTCATAGACAGTTGAGTACGGAAGATCAAATTA
>MDSO01000026.1_pt1 | contig 30131 bp, 21 predicted proteins | sample 1005691 | NCBI WGS metagenome assembly MDSO01 (sample SAMN05526595, study PRJNA338239) | gut metagenome | isolation source: stomach gut content | host: Acanthurus sohal | place: Saudi Arabia: Red Sea | collected 2011-04 | reverse complement strand
CACGAGTAAGTTGATGATAATTATTTAGCCATTTTTTTTCTTTTTCACTCAACATTTCAATTTTTATTGCGTCTAAATCTATAGGGACATATGTTAATGTTTCAAACTTTAAAAATTGGCCGTATTCATTTTTGACATCTTTTTCTACAACAATTTCATTTTCAATACGTATGCCATGTGAATTTTCTATATATATACCAGGTTCATTACTAGTAACCATCCCTACTTCTAATACGCAACTGTCGTTTCTTTCGGGGACTATTTTCCATCTAAAACCATTTGGCGCTTCATGAACATTTAGTAAGTAGCCAACACCATGACCAGTACCAGATCTATAATCAATATCTAGGTTCCAAATAGGACTTCTAGCTAAAATATCTAGGTTAATTCCTCTTACACCATCTAAGAATTTAGCCATGGATAAATTAATCATGCCTTGTAGAACAGCGGTAAAATGAGTTTTTAAAATATCGTCTAGTTCACCTAATGCAATTGTTCGAGTAATGTCTGTTGTTCCTTCAAAATACTGTCCTCCTGAGTCTACCAGATATAAACCTTTATTTTCAAGGGGGGCAGGGTTAAAAGGATTGGTACTATAATGCATCAATGCTGCGTTGGGACCATAGGCGGAAATTGTTGAAAAACTTTCTTCAATAAATCCGTCTTGCTGAGATCGTAATTCATAAAGTTTTTGCTGAGCATCTAATTCTGTTATTGTGAGAGAGGGATTTTTAACAGATTCTTTTAACCAGTACATAAATTTAGTTAGGACAACACCGTCTTTTGCGTGTGCCCATCGTAAGTTGCTTAGCTCAACCTCATTTTTACAAGCTTTAAATAATACTATCGGTGACGCTTTCTCTACTTTTATGGCCGATATAGGCAAATCCGATGCTAATCGGTAATTCAATTTAGCTGGATCCAATAAGACTTTACCAGAAATAGTTTTAATGAATTCATAAATTTCGTTGTAATCCTTAATTTTTATATTGTCCTTATTAAGAATAAAGATGATTTCATCACTTAGTTTAGTTCTATCCGTAAATAAATAGGCTGAATCGATGTTGATGATAGAATAAGCTAGGATAACAGGAAAATGCGGAATGTCATTTCCTCGGATATTGTATAGCCAAGCTATATCGTCTAACGTAGTTAAAACATGATAGGATACATCTTCTTCTTGCATTTTATTTCTAAGGCGTGAAAGCTTTGCCTCAGTAGTTTCGCCAGAATATTTTATATCTAATAAAAATGCTTTTCCCTGTGGTAAGTCTGGCCTGTCATCCCATAATAGATTAACTAAATCTATATCGTACTTTATGGTTGATTCAGAATCTGTTGCTAATTGCTGTATTTCGTTTCCTCGGATAGTATTGACCACTCGGCCGTCAAACCCTATTACATCACCTTTTTTTATGATACTTTTTAAATAGTTTGTTAATGTGGGCACTTCGGGTAAACCCATTTTGTACAATTCTATGCCTGTATCTTTTAATTCTTTTTCGGCTTGTATGAAATATCGTCCATCTGTATAAAGTACAGCATGATTTTGAGAAATAACCAGTTCACCGGCTGAACCAGTAAAGTTGGATATATATTCTCTTGCTTTAAAAAAACTTACTACATATTCGCTACTGTGAAAATCTGTAGATGGGATGTAATATATATCTATGTGATTTTCGGCCATAACTTTTCTTAGTTCATTTAATTTATTCATGGTATCATCCTTTTCTTTTCTATAAATTTCTAATAAAATCTAATGTTTTAAAGTCTTTGTCTATATAAAACCTTAAAAATCTGTCTGATACTTTACAAAATTCGTTGATTAACTCATCTGGTGCTGTAAAATAATATAATTGCTTAAAGGGAGCTGTTAATGCATGTCGTAAAGTGTATACTGTGCCAGCCTTTAATCTATAAACATATTCTAAATTTAATTGCTGAATGCACTGTTCACATACAAGGCCACCCATTTCTATTGAAAAAGCATAATGTTTGTTTGTATCTAATTGTTCAATATTTTTATTACATTGTACGCATCCATAAACATTTGGCATATATCCTAAATATCTTAATGCACGTGTTTCGAATACAAATCTAACTAAATTTTCTGAAAGGTTTTTCTTTGGCAATTCGTTTAATGTATACAAGGCCAGCCTTAATAAATTTCGATTGGTCGAATTTTCTTTTAAAACCTCATTCAAAAATTCAATGATAAAACTAGCGTATGATAAAGTTACTATATCTTTACGCAAATCATAGAATGATCTTATTATTTCTACATTGGATAGTTTGTATGTATCTCGAATCTTTTCCACGATGAAATTTCCATAAACAAACAATTCTGTGCCAGAAAGTACGCTAGTTTTTGAGCGCTTGGCCTTTTTTGCAAAAACTTCTATCCTTCCATATTTGTCAGTAAAGAGGGTAAGATACTTATCACCCTCCCCAACAGTAAATTCCTTTATTACTAGTGCTTTCATGCTTAAAACCATTTATTCACCATCTTCATAATCATTTTTGTCATTCTGATCATCCTTATCTTTTTCATTAGTATAATTTTCTTGTTCTTTGTAGGACAACTGAACCTCCCGTACCTAAATTAGGTAATACAGGAGATTGTCGTTCACGTTAAGACGCTACTCCTAACGCAGTCTTTCCTTTCGGTAGACCTCTTATACTTTCGTATAAGCCCAGACTATATCTTCTCCCTCGTCATTACACGTTAGGGGCTACCCACTTCCACTACGCTTGTAGTGTACGACCCTCAAGAGGTCTAGTCGTTGAAGTTTCTCCTATTCGGAGCTTACCTGCTAGTTGCCCATTATTTAAGACACTTAGGATTTAACCTTATGTCATTCAATCAATTTTTTCTGCTTTCGCTACGTTCACGTTTAGTTTTTTTTCATACTTACGTTGTAGTTTGATTGACTTTAGGGGGTCCAAGCAATTCAAGTAGCATATTGGACGGCGAATGAACCGTCTCTACGTACTAGTTTCCCAATACGCTTACCTTGTTTGCATATTTAGTCCACCACTATAATAGTAGAGACTTTCTACGCTTTACATTGTAATTTTCAATACTCCCTGTGTTTTCGAAATATTTCCAATAATCTGTTATAACTGTCATAAGAATAATCTCCTTTCGCCATAATAAAATACATTATGTTAGAATAGGATGCTCATTTTTATATTATAACATACAAGGAACTTTTTGGCAGATATTTTATCTTACCCAGTTCCTACATATATACTTACTGCTTTAAAATTATATCTAGATCGGTCTAAAGATCTTGATTATTATATCCATAATTTTTGAGTAAGACTTCATGATCTCGCCAATTCTTTTTGACCTTAACCCATAAATTTAAAAATATTTTAGATCCTAATAAGCGTTCTATATCTCGTCTTGCGTTTGTTCCGATATTTTTTATCATTTGCCCATTTTTACCAATAATTATCTTTTTATGCGAATCTCTTTCACATATTATGGTTGCATCTATATCCAGCATATCGCTGTCCGCACGCTTTTTCATAGAATTAATTTCAATTGCTATGCCATGAGGTATTTCTTTATCTAAAAGATGTAGCGCCTTTTCTCTTATTAACTCCGCTACTAATTGTCTCTCGGGTTCTTCTGTTATCATATCGTCCGGAAAGTATTTTGGACCGGGTGGTAAATATTTGGCTATACAGCTTATTAATTCATTTATACTTGTTCCTTCATAAGCAGAAATAGGTATGATCTCAGCAAAATTCATCGCATCTTTATAGCATTCTATTGTATCTATTATATCTTGGGTGGATTTCCCATCAATCTTATTTATACATAGAAATACTTTAGAATCCACTGTCTTTAATTTTGCTATTATTTCTTCATCTAATCTTCCGATACGCTTGTCCGGCTCTATCAAAAACAAAATTATATCTACTTCATTAAGCGTAGTATGGGCCGCTTTTAGCATAAATTTGCCCAACTCTGTATTTGGTACATGAATGCCTGGTGTATCGATAAATATTGCTTGAAAGTTATCCGTAGTCAATATGGTACGAACCTGATTTCTTGTAGTTTGTGGCTTATTGGACATTATTGCAATTTTTTCACCAACTATCTTATTCATCAGTGTCGACTTGCCTACGTTAGCTCGGCCTATTATTGAAATAAAGCCGGATCTATATTCTTGTTTTATCATTTTTGATTTTCTCCCTATTTTCATGCTTATCTAATTTATTTTCACCTTATTGAAAATCCTATTTTGTTTAGCAAGCATTATTTTTTCTTCTTCATCTATCATGGTTAAGGCCTATCTAGTAATGTTAAGTTTATTTAAAACGCTGTCTTGCTTAGCAAACATTATTTTTTCTTCCTCATCTGTCATGTGGTCGTATCCTAATAAATGAAAACAACTATGAGCAACTAAAAAGCAGACTTCTCTTGTTAAAGTATGATTATACTCTATAGCTTGCTCTATGGCAATATCCACACATAAAATAATATCACCTAATATTATATTTTCTGAAAGGTGGCTAAATTGTTCTGGCGAATCGTATTGAGGAAAAGACAAAACATCGGTAGGTTTGTCTATCCCCCTAAATTCTTTATTAATATCTTGTATTGCTTGCTTATTAACAATACTTAGGCTAATTTCTATCCCTTTATTATTTATATGCTCAGTATCTAAGCATTCTTTTATTACTCGTTCTACGTCTGAAACTAGGGCTGGGTAACGTGAAAATAAGCCCTCTTGATCTTCTATATCAATGTACATCCTAAAACCTTCTTTTCTATAAATATAGCAGTTTACTTGAAAATTAACCTTTTTTTCTGAAATAGCAGTTTACTTGAAAATTAATCTTTTTTTTCTGGATATTCGATACGTTCATGATACATAGCATTTAAAGTCCGAATAAAGCTTTGAATAACTTTTTCAATATCAGATAAAAATAAATTACATTCACTTAACTCGCCCAGATCTAATTGTTGCTTAACCATTTTTCTAACGAGATCTTCTATAGTAAAGTCGGGTCCGAACTTGCTTTGCATCGAACGAGTTGTAGCTTCTATAATGTCAGCCAGCATAACTAAAGCAGCTTCTTTAGTTTGTGGTTTTGGACCAGGATAGGTAAAATCTATTTCTTCTACGTTTTCTATTCCTGTATTTTGGGCCTTAACATAAAAATACTGCATAACACTGCACCCATGGTGTTGTAGGATCATGTCTTTAACACAAGTTGGTAAATTATATTTTGTTGCTATTTCTAATCCTGTGGTTACGTGTGAGATTATTATACTTGCACTAGATCGTGGATCTAATGAATCATGTGGATTTCTTTGTACTTGATTTTCTTTGAAATAATTACCACATGTAAGTTTGCCTATATCGTGATAATATCCACCAACACGAGCTAAGAGAGCATTGGCCCCAATTTCGTCGGCTGCCGTTTCTGCTAAATTTCCAACTAATAAACTATGATGATAAGTACCCGTTGCTTCTAGTAGTAATCTTTTTAAAAGTGGCTGATTTGGGTTCGTTAATTCTAATAGTTGAAACCTGGTTACAAAATGAAACGCACTTTCTAATAATGGTAAACTTCCGCCTACTAATATTACAGAGAAGATTCCAATACCCATGGCTATTAGCATATTATAGACTAACGCCATCGTTAATGGCAGATCTATTAAAAATACCATCGCTATATACACGCTACCATATATTAATCCAAGTAAGCCTGCTACCTTTATCATATCTTTTCTTTCTATCATTTTTACTATTACAAATATACTTATCATGCCTGTTATTAACTGATATAAAATTGTGGTCATATCCGCTTTGTATATTATAGAATATACTATTAATATTACAAATTCAAAAACGCATGCTATTTCTTTATTTATTAATAAGGCTATTATCATGGCCCCTATTCCAAGTGGAAACTGCATAAATTGTAATCCTAACATAAGTCTTGCCACTAATAGTAGCATAATATACAATACGAATAATAAATTTTTTCCTTCGCTTGTAATTGACGTGTGCGATGAAGTGACTCTTAAAAATAATATGACAAATATAAATAAGATTGATATCATTATTATAACACCTATATAAGGAACAAAATTATCTATATCATTTGTGCCGACTATGCCACTATCAATTAATAGTTGATAAGTTTCGGGGGTAATTTTACTACCCTTACCGATAATTTTTTCTCCTTCTTCCACCATAACAGGTGGTACAGCCGAAGACTTGACGGATCGAGCTTCTTGTGTTGATTGTTTGTCTAATACTAAATTTGTTCTTAATTGGTTATCTATAATACTCTTTACTAAACTCTGATATACAGGTGAAATGCCAAATTCGGATATCATTGATACTATATCAATATCCTTAATGTCTGTATCTGATATACCTTTATTATAAATTTGTTTAAATAGTGCTAAGATGCGTTCTTCTATTTGAGCTAATGTTTCTAACGGTATATTAAGTAACATTTCATATTGACTGTTAGATAGAGAAACATTGGATTTTTGTTGTAATATTTGCGAATAGTTTATATTTTTGGAACTATATGTTATTCCAAATTGCTTTTGTACAGAATCAGGAACTGTTAGGGGAGGAGATTGCTCTAGAGCAATGATCTCCTCAGTATAGTTAAAAAGTAATTCTGTATTTATTAAAATATCCTGTAGTATTTGTTCGTCAACCATGTATTTGTCATCTACTGAATTTGCAGCTAGTTCTTTATTATGCTCAGTTAATTTCGTATTTTCAAATTTAAATGGAGCAAAAAAATCAGTGTGAACAACGTCTCCTATTTGAAATTCTAGTTTTCTGTCAAATAAATTTCCTGTGATTACTGCTAAAAAAGTAAAAATCATACTTAACCAAACCAATATTGCAGTGGTATTTAATTCCTTTTTCATTTGAACACCCCAAACTGATTGCTATTTTTTTGGACCATTTAGATAGAATTCATAAGCATCAACTATTTTTTGAACAATAGGGTGCCTAATAACATCATTTCTATCCAAATGACACATACCTATACCCGGTACATTACATAGGATTTTGGATGCCTCGAAAAGTCCGCTGTGTTGATGCGATGGTAAATCTACTTGGGTTAAATCACCCGTTACAACAGTTTTCGAATTAAATCCTAATCTAGTAAGAAACATCTTCATTTGTTGTGGCGTAGTATTTTGAGCCTCATCTAAAACTATAAAAGCATTGTTTAATGTTCGACCTCTCATATAGGCTAAAGGGGCCACCTCAATTAAGCCTTTTTCCATATTCTTATCGAAGTTTTCTGGACCCATTATTTCGAATAAAGCATCATATAGAGGCCTTAAGTATGGATCTACCTTACTTTGTAAATCTCCGGGTAAAAAACCTAGTTTTTCTCCGGCTTCTATGGCTGGACGAGTAAGAATAATTTTACTAACTTCGCCACGTTTAAAACTATCTACAGCCATCGCCATAGCAAGATAAGTCTTCCCGGTTCCGGCTGGCCCCATACCAAAAACAACCATATTTTTCTTTATTAATTCCACGTATTTTTGCTGACCACTAGTTTTTGCTTTAATAGGCTTTCCTTGATAAGTGGTAGTGACAACATCTTGGTTTACGTGAGTTAAATCTTCTTGACGATTTTTAGTAATAGCAGCTATTGTGTAATCAACCAATTGAGCATCTATTTGATCACCCTGTTGAGCAAAGTGTATCAGTTCTTTTATAACGTGGCTGGCTAGTTTTACATTATTTGTTTCTCCTAAAAGCTTAACACTTTCACCCCGCATTACAAAAGTTACATCTAGTGCTTTCTCTATTTTTACAACATTGCTATCCATACTTCCGAAAATAACAGATATATAATTAGTCGGTATATTAATTTTTTTCTCAATTCCTGCCATATCCACTGCTCCTATTCTTAATTTACCTGAGTTTAGACGAAGCCACCATTTGTGACACGTTATTTATTGGTTTTTCAATACTTATATCTTCTTCTACAATAGCATTTAATACGCCAAAAATAATTCCGTCATGCATACTATAAGATACTTCTTTTGCTACTATCTTACCGGTTTTACCAATCTTTTTCAATAGGTTATCGTTTAATGCACCTTCTAATTTATCTATAATTTGCTCTTCAGTTCTAGTAATAATTGTTTTTGAGTAAGGGACCTTATCAGTACGAATCCAATAAAAAGGTAGCGGAAACATACTGGTAAGCTTAAGTTGGTTAATAGAGATTAACGTATCAACATTTTCAGCTGACTTAGGTTTAGTACCAAAATCAATTTGAGTATTAAAAAACTTTATACTATAGGTTGTCTTATAATCTTCTAAATATACTTTTTGTTCTTTATTAAGAGGTAAGGATGCTTCCAAAGAATAGACAGTCTTAGCCAAGATGGCTGCGTTAGAATTGACATAATGCATATCCTTAACGACATCGCTATTTAAAGGTAGAGCACCACTAACTAATATATCACCTTTTTTCACGGTATCACCTTGTTTTACCAGAGGAATACCAGAGCTTGTAGCAATATATGTAATAATACCGTCCCTAGTAGCCAATATATTTGTAGGTTCGGTTTCATTATGTATTATCGGCTTCGGGATTGCTTCTGTAATTTGAACCTTAAGTTTTGTGCCCTCAAAGTTAATGCCAGTCCATAATATTTCATTATATTGACTAATTAAAAATTCTTCAGCTTCTCTTAAATCTAATCTACTCTTTAATACTCCGGTTGTGTAGCCACCATCCCTTAAACTAGCAATAATATCAGTTTCCTCCAAAAAGTTGTTACCTTCTATTTCTATTAACCAAACAAAAGAAGTTAAAAACCAAAATAAAGCAACAAATAAAATGCTACCAGCAGCAAAAATGCGTCTTTTTCTATATTTAAAATTTATATGCGGTAATCCACGTTTTTCTAAAATCATAATATTCGATTTAGCACGAAATGCAATAGGTTTTAATTCTTTAAATCCGGTCATGGTAGTTTTTAATATTACTGTATCTCCATCCTTTTTGGCATCCCAAAAATAAATACCATCGTTTAAGGCACCATTTAAAAGTTTTTCGATTTTTGGACCACTAATTTGTACTATCACGTATCCTTTTATATAATTCCATAAGTATACAAACATAAATTTATCTCCCCCTGTATATTGTTTAGAAAGTAATATTTAAAAAAAGTTAACTTCAGAAATTGTTATTAGTATGCTATTTTAAACTAACTCCGGAAATCTTGCCTTTTATTACTATAGCTTCTTGATTCATACTTTTGGCTAACAAATTCTCTCCCACAATAGAAACAATACCGGATTTAGTTTTAAGACGAATTATATTCTGGCTATATTCTACTATACTAGAAAAGTTTTCAATTCGTATATCTTCAGATCCTGTTATTGTAATGAGTGGAAGGCCAATTATAGCTTCATTAACTCCATCTATAGAAGATGTAAAATTTTTGAACATATTAGATAAACCACTCTGTGTTAACCGTTTTTTCATAAATTTCTCCTTCCTATACATATTATGCCATATTTAGGACAAGTATTCAATTTAAAAATTATTCCGTTAACTATTAATATTTATTCTTAAGAATGATAACATATACTAAAAAGTATATAGGAATGCAGAATAAATATAATCTAGCATTCCAAGTTAAGGAAATTAGTTAATGGATTTGGTTAATTATACAAATAGATTTATGAGTTTTTGGTATTTATATCATTCTGGTAATTCTTATTATTTTTCATTTCCTTGTGAATTTGCTTTAAAACTTTTTTAGATCCTCTGGCAATATCCTTTTCTAGTTTACGAGCTTTAAATTCTACAAATAAACTATTCATATCATAATCATCCGGATATAGCATTTCAGCAGAGACAAGAAGCTTAAGACGTTTTTCGTAAACATCGATAATGGTTTTGTTTAAAAAGACTTGAACATTGCGATTTTTATCCTGACCGGAATAAACAATAGCTTCTTCGTTGCTGTCCAATAGAAGAACTTTATCACCTTGTTGGAATTCGTAAATGGGTGTAGTCTGTACTTTTTCTACTTTTGGGGATTTACGCTCAATTTTTTCTAGATTATAATTTTTATCCTTTATATACATAGCTGCTCTGTCGATTACATGAGCTGGAACGCCCATTTTGGCTGAGATATACAAAGCGTTGCTTTTACCAGATTGGCCAACAACTAAAATATAGAGTGGTTCTAGAGTTTCTTCATTGAACATCATTTTGGCTGTAGTAAAGTCTGGATGGGCTTTGCTATAATCTTTTATTTCACTATAATGTGTTGTCACAATTATGGTGGCATGCTTTTTATATAACTCTTCTAGTATAGATATAGCAAGAGCAGAACCTTCGCTAGGGTCTGTACCGCTACCAAGTTCATCTAACAGCACTAAGGTTCGTTTATTGGATTGCTTAATAATGTTAGCCAAATTTTTTATATGAGAAGAAAAAGTGCTAAGCGAGTTTTCTAGGCTTTGATTATCGCCTATATCAACAAATATTTTTTCATAAATAGCAATATGCGTATCCGCATGAGCAGGGATAAATAGGCCAAGTTGGGTCATTATAGTTAAAAGGCCGAAAGTTTTTAATACGACTGTTTTTCCGCCAGCGTTTGGTCCGGTTATGGCCAAAGCGCTGTATTCATCACCAATTTCTAAATCTAAAGGTACTACTTTACCTTCTAATAAAGGATGTTTACCCGCAATGATTTTGGTATATCCGTTTATATTTATTTTAGGCATGGTAGCATCGATAGCGATCGCATATTTACCTTTCGCAAAAATAAAGTCGTATTCTGCAATAACTTCGATGTTAATTTTAATTTCCTGCAATTTAGAGTTGACAATTTCGGTTAACATAGCCAAAATTTTATATTCTTCCATCTCCTCTTCGGCCTTTAAAGACAGCAAAGCAGAAGTATGCTTTTGAACTATTTGTGGCTCAATAAAAATCGTTGTCCCTTTATTGGATTTATCCAGGGCTGTACCTGCAACTTGGTTTTTGTACGCCGCCTTAACCTGTACAGTATATCGGTCTTGTCGCTTCGTAATAATAGTACTTTCCAAATATTTCTTATTAACAGCAATAAATTTTTGCAACTTTTCTTCTATTTTACTCTGTTCTATATCTATATGGCGACGGATTCGTTTTAATTCTTTCGATGCATTTATATCTACCTTACCTTTTGTTATGCTACGATTTATTTCATCCTCTATATTTTTTAAAGCGGTAAGAGATTTTGAGTAGCCAAATAAAATAGGAGTATATGCTTGCTTGGTAGCAAAAAAGTCGATAATTTTTCGAACTCCATACAGGAAATCACTAACTTGCAATATTGCAAAACAGTCTAAAACCATACCTTTTTCGACCTGATCTATTATGCTCTGAATGTTTTCTTGGCCCTGTAAAGGAATGTTCGTTGCTAATAAACTTATAGCCTCTTTTGTTTCATCCAAACGTTTCTGAACTACATTAAGGTACGGACTAGGTGAAAGCTTATCTATTAAACTTTTGCCCAAAGAGCTAGTTGTATAAGTTTTAAAATGTTCTAGTAATATATCATACTCTAATTTGGATTTAGTGTTATCATTCATAATGTTATTTACCTCATTTAAAAATGTAAAAAAATAAACCCCTTACACGGAGTAGGGGCTTATCCTATAAACTAAAATTGTCTATTTTTTTTACGTGCAGCTTCGGATTTCTTTTTGCGTTTTACACTAGGTTTTTCATAGTGTTCTCTTTTGCGAATTTCTTGCATTATTCCAGCCTTTGCACAGTTTCTTTTGAAACGACGAAGAGCGCTATCTAAAGATTCATTTTCGCGAACAGTAACCTCTGACATATATTTTCACTCCCCTCCGGTTGCGGCATTGTGCTTTTAGCGTAATTTACGGAGAATTTTTCAACTTTTAAAGCACTACATAATATTATAAGTTAAAAAATGAATTTAGTCAATAGATAAATTAATTAATTTCGCTGTAAATTTATGTACAAATAGATGGAAATTTTTGTTATTAATATACTTTATTCTTTTTGAAAACTGCCGGATACAATCTCTTAGCAAAGAATAGATTATTTTTGCTTATTTATTCAGACAAATTAATTTTTTTTGATTTTTTGGAGCTAGAAGAAAGATTTTTAAAAATAGTCAAGCAGATAATAACGAAAAAGAATAATGAAATAGGCTGAGTAAAGAATATACTCGGATCACCTTTACTAACCATTAAAGCCCGGCGGAAGTTTTCGTCTATCATAGGACCTAAAATGATACCGAGAACAATAGGGGCGGGCGAGTACTTCATTTTATCCAATAAATAACCCAATACACCAAACACTAAAGCTATAATTATATCGAACGGATTATTACTAATAGCAAAAGCGCCAACAATAGATAATACACTAACAATAGGCATTAAATAAACAGTAGGCACTTTTAGGATCATACTCATAGGCTTCGCTAAAAGGATACCAGCAATCCATAAGGCTAAAACCGCAAGAAATAGTAAAGCAGCGATGTAATTGATAAATCCAGGATTATCTCTCATGATCATCGGACCTGGACGAACGTTATGAATCATTAAAGCTCCGAGTAGCACAGCGGCTGGCGGTGATCCGGGCACAGCTAACGTTAACATAGGAATCATAGCTCCACCTATTGCTGAATTATTCGACACCTCCGGTGCTATAGCACCTTCTAAGGAGCCGGTACCAAATTTTTCAGGATGCTTACTAGTTTTTTTCGCTGCATCGTAGCCAACCCATGCGGCCACATCTTCGCCAACTCCAGGTAACGAACCTATACCTAGTCCTATTAGGGCTGATTGAACAACAAGGCGAATATTTTTGAATACTGTTCCCCAAATTGGTATATTTTGTTTTACTACGTCTTTAGCTTTTCCGATTTCTATATCATCTGATGATTTTGCGAAAGCTTTTATAACTTCAGGTATGGCGTAAAATCCTATCATGGCTGGGACCATAGAAATTCCACCCATTAATTCTACAAGGCCAAAGTCAAATCTGGATGCTCCATCTATTTTGTCCATTCCTATCATCGCTATTAAAAGTCCAATTACTCCGCCTATCCATCCTTTTAGCGGAATATCCATTGTTACGATAGATCCACAAATTAGGACTCCGAATAATGCTAACATGAAATATTCCGGACTAGTAAACATTAAAGCAACCTTAGCTAATGGTGGTGCTATCGTCGCAAGAGCAACAACTCCGATAAATGTTCCCACGATAGATGCGGCTCGTGTAACTTTGATAGCTGTTTCGGCCATCCCCTTTTTGGCCAGAGGGTTACCCTCCAAAGCTGTGGCAGCGGCCGAGGCCGTTCCGGGTATGTTTAACAATATTGCAGACATACTACCGCCGTATATTGCTCCTACATAAACACCCATCAAAATTGCAAACGTGTATTCTATCGGAAATTTATAGGTCAATCCCGTCAACAGTGCTATTCCCATTGTAGCGGATAACCCCGGCAAAGCACCTATAATAACTCCTAGCAAAGTTGCGGAAAATAACACCAGCAATATTGCAGGATCCATTAAATTTACAAATTCTTGAAATAATCCAACTATTCCTGTCAAAATTGTTTTCTCCCTTCTTTACTATGGTAATGGTATCATTGCTAAAACACCAAATCCATATGTTATTACAAAAGCACTAACAGCAGCAACTAAGACACAGGTTAATAATTTTTTTAACGTTTTTTCGCTAAATATTAGCATTTGTGCTGCCAAACAAATAAAGGTAGCAATCATAAATGGAAACCCTTGAAATTTAGGAAAAAAGTTTAAGTATTGTCTACATGTTGGTATTAAAACGAAAATGTATAAACTAAGTATTGCTACTATTATAAAGAATATCCATGTTTCACGTTGTGTTAGTACAAATTTAAGCTTAGATATTGAAAAAAAGTCAAAACGTGCTCCATCTTTTATTGCTGTCATAAATAAAGATATAGCACAAATAGCAAGAACAATAGCTAGTAAAAAAGGCACCAATGCTGGTGAAGTATACCACTGATCAATTTCTAACTGAATGCTTTCCGGCGTAACTTTATCAGCTGAACGACCAAATGGATTTATAAAAAGCTGATAGCTACTAATAATAGTTGCGATAGATATAATCATTAGAATTATACTAAAAACTAGATCTATTCTATGCAAGGTCGATTTTTTCATTTACTTTTCACATCCTTTATAAACAGAATTATGATTTGATTATGCTTCGTTCATTGTCCGAATTAAATGTTGTAGCACAAATCTAGCTTTAGGTTATGCTACATTCATCATCCTGGCTAAATATCGTAGCACAAATCTAGCTTTAGGCTATGCTACACTCATCATCCTGGCTAAATATCGTAGCACAAATCTAGCTTTAGGTTATGCTACACTCATCATCCTGGCTAAATATCGTAGCACAAATCTAGCTTTAGGCTATGCTACACTCATCATCCTGGCTAAATATCGTAGCACAAATCTAGCTTTAGGTTATGCTACATTCATCATCCTGGCTAAATATCGTAGCACAAATTATTATCTACTTATGCCACGCTCATCTGGACTAAATGTTGTAGTACCCATATCGCTAAGTATCCAACATAAATTTGACTCTAGTTGAGTAGCATATTTTTTCGCTTCTTCACCGGTTAAATTGTAAATAGTAGCTAACTGCTCATTTGCAAAAATTTCGATTGCGTAACTATCCATTGTAGCCTGGAACGCTTCTTCCAATTTTGCTACTATTTCCGGATCAGTATCCGCTGGAACCTTAAATCCTAAAAACTGATTTAAAGGAAGATATTCAGCTAATTGTGGCAAATATTCAGTTACAGATGGAATGTTTCCAACGGTTGGCATATGCCAAGCTTCAAGTTCCATAACAGCTAAAGGAATTAAGTCGCCTGAACGCATAAAGTCTTTGGCCTCTCCTGCGGATGCTACAACACAGTCTGCTTCTTGTGATACGGCACCTTTTAAAGCAGCCCCTGAACCATCGTATGGAAGCCAGTTAAATGGCATATCTCCATAGGTATCAAATAATTTAGCTTGTGCAAACCATAATCCGCCTACCGTTCCTGCTATAGAAATACTTTGAGGTTCTTTTTTTAATTGAGCCATGATTTCATCCATAGTTGTGTATTCCGCATTCTTATTAACCATAAGAACTCCTGGCGAACCCGCTGCTATGAAATAAATCCAATCATTTGATGTTTGAGTTATGGCTGTCATAACTGGTATTGTTAACGGTGTTTCCGATGTACAGGCTAAAGTGTATCCATCATGCGGTGCATTCCACACTCTACTTATTCCGGTAGACCCTGCCGAGCCACCAGTAACATTTGACACTATAATGTTTACTCCTAGTTCAGTTGCCATACCATCCATTATAGCTCGGCCCCAAACGTCGGTTCCACCGCCAGCCCCAAATGGTACGATAGCGTTTATTGAACGCTCCGGATATTCCGCTTTAACTTTTTCTGTTTCTCCTCCACAACCGGTTAAAGCTAGTGTAGTTAACAATAATAAGAACAATCCTTTTTTCATAATTAATCTCTCCTATTCTTAGATCTAATTAGTGTTTAATACATATGTAGTTAAAGAATTTCATAAAATAAAAATTTTTTTTAACAAAGAATAATATTTTATGTTGATATTATAACATATATTTTTTAAAATGGAAGTGAAAACAAAAAAAACTTCGCCTATAAATATTTAGGCGAAGAAATAATTTTGAGCAAAATTCTCTATTTTATATTGATGGATCTAAAAAATTAGCAAATACGGTATTAAAAATTCTATTCTGTTATTAATGGATCTAAAAAACTAGCAAATACGGTATTAGAAATATCGATTCCAAAATTCGTAAGATAAAAATAAGAATCGTTTTCTAATAAAGCTTTTTCGGCTAACCATTTAGCAATCTCATTTTTATAAACTGATTTGATATCAATCCCAAATCGTTTTCTAAACTCATCTTTTGAAATGCCATTAGATAGTCGTAAGCCGAGAAACATAAACTCTTCTATACTCATTTTCATGGTTACTAGATTTTTTTCTTCTATTATATGGAGCATATCATCTAAGTTTTTTTCTTCTATTACGTGGAGCATATCGTCTAAATTTTTTTCTTCTATTACATAGGATATATCGTCTTTAGTTAATTCTTGAATATACTTTTTTAAGTTTGTGGTATTAGTATATCGGATGTTATTTATATATCCGCTAGCACCAAGACCGAGGCCGATGTATTCATCTAAAGTCCAATAAATCATGTTATGTCTACATAATTTATTATCTCTGGCCCAATTAGAAATTTCATATTGTCTAAATCCATAAGTGTTTAAAATTCTTTTGGCTTCTGAATACATTTGTCGGTCTAATTCTTCAGGGGTGACTTTATATCGTCCGGATTTATATTCTGCTGAAAGTCGAGTATTATCTTCTAGGATTAAAGAATAAGCAGAGATATGGGAGATATCGAATTTACAAACTTCTATTAAAGTGTTTTGCCATGCGGATAAAGTTTGATCCGGGAGAGCAAACATTAAATCCGTATTTATATTTGTTATACCTATTTCGAATAAATCATTTACGGTTTTTTGCCAATCTTCAAACGTATGAATCCTCCCTATTTTTTTTAGTATCTCATTATTCGTACTTTGGAGACCTAAGCTAACTCTATTGATTCTGGAATTTTTTAATATTGGTAATTTAGCTGGACTTAATGTGGCCGGATTAGCCTCTATTGTCCATTCTAGATTAGTCGATAATGTGAAATATTGTTCGACTGCTTCACAAATTGAGAAAAGGGATTCTGGTTGTAGTGCACTTGGCGTGCCACCACCAATAAATATCGTATCTATTTTTCTGTCACCTAAATTTTTGCTGTAGATTTTTAATTCTGTTATTAATGCGTCTATATATTTTTTTTCTAAAGTATTATCAGAAAAAGATAAGAAATCGCAGTAATAACATTTGGCCCGACAGAAGGGTATGTGTATATATAATCCTAAGTTCATTTTTCACCTCTTATTAATCGAAGTGTTGCCTTGTTTTGTATTTTGTATACCATAAAAATCCATAAATTAATGCGTAGCTTCATTATAAGGATGGTGAAACCAAAGTTTAATGAATATCTTCTATATATATAAGGAGGTTAAATAAAATAAATTTTTGAATTCAACCAATCTTGAACCGGCTGTATTTTATCGGAATCATACTGATATTCTAAAATAAATTCTTTGGCAATTAGAATTTTCATATATAAGGACATATTAGTTGCGCATTGAATCCAAGCTGCAATGTATGTAAATTGGTATTATGAATATAGGTTTTTATAAGTTCTATCATTTTGAAATCGTTTTCTATTTCTTCATTTTTTAATAAAAACTCTTTAACTAAAATATATTTCAAAAATATCGAACAGCTATATTGCTTTTTAACATATTGAGCTAAAATTTGTTCTATTGGATCTATAGTAAACCATACTGTTGCCATCTTTCTTTTTTGTTCTTTATTTGGCTTTATAATTTTTTTCTCTGGCTTGTCCTTCGTTTTGTCTTCTGCTAATATAGATATGATATTCATTAATAATTCTTTATTTAACATATCATTCGTTAATGCTTCAAATTGATTGTCTGACATATTTTTTTCTCCCATAAAGTCAGAATTATGTATTTATACATTTTTTTACTTCTATCTATTAACAGGTTGATATGCAATAAATTTATTGCATATGTACTATAACATTCTCGAACAATAAAGTCAATATCTAGCCGAGAATAAGTTTACTTCCTACGTTTTGACCTGCGGTCGAAACATTTTTGGATAATTTCATGTCAAAATTTGTTGACTTCAATATGTTATAATGGAAAAATTACACGTACATACAGAAAAATCTTAAAGAGTTTGCACGACTGGGATTGATCTTCGGATGAAATTACAGAGCTGTATTTGTTTGTTTTTCCCAGTATTAACAATAATTACTATTATAGAAGTTATAACTTTGTCTAACACTATTTAAGAAGTATGTTTGAATAGCATTATTTATTAACTATAAAATTTTTCATACGATAAAGGAGAGACGACCATGCATCAACAATATTATTTCGAATTAGAAAAATATGAAAAAATAACTAACGAGACAAACATTTCAGAATATAATGGCTTATTAAACATTTGGCAAAATTGCGTGATCAGCTCAGATTCCATACCTTTAAGCTGGAAATACGACCTAAACGTAGATACAAATCCGCATTTTTTACAACGGTTAGGTGTAACCAAATCATTTCACTCAGCGGCTATATTTTTAAATGGATTGTATTATTTAATTGTTAGCATTAAAGGTTGGGACAATTTAAATTTTTTTGGATTAGCACAAAGTAATACCGGTGTTAGTGGATTTAAATTTTTTGACTTTCCGCTTATGCTAGAAGATACAGATTTCAATGAAATAAATTTGTTCGATATGCGTTTAACTAAACATGAAGATGGCTACATATACGGATTGTTTAGTTCAGAAAGTCGAGAAGGAAAACTTGTGGCCGGTATTGTGAGAACAGAAGATCTTGTAACTTGGGAACGGTTACCGAATTTAGAAACAAAACAAAACGAAGAGCAAACAAATGTCGTACTTCATCCGGAGTTAGTGTATGGAAAGTACGCTTTCTACACCCAGCCGGATAAAAAGGGTGTTAAGTTTGGACTATGCGAGGACATTTTAAATCCCGTTATAGAAAACGAAGAAGAGTTCATAACAAAATCGACTGATTATAGGGTACACGAATCCGGTATTGGCATAGTCCCGATTAAAACTGATAAGGGTTGGATTCACATCAGCATCGTAAAGGAAGGATCCGACAATCTCATGTACGCTTTCGCTACCGACTTGGATGATCCAATGAAGATAATCGCCGAACCGGCGGGCTATTTGTTAGAAGTCGAAGAAGGTTCGACAATAAACGGTGCGGCCGTAGATAACAATGGTTCTGTATTTATTTATGTGGCCAACAAAGACCTAAGAGTTGTTTCTATTACGATAGATAGTTTGTTGGATTATATATTTAACACTCCCAAAAATGCATTTCGCAGCATTCTTTGTGTCTCTAATCGGTGTGAGATGATCCAAAAAAATTTAGAAATAATGGATAATTCCAGTTCAACATTATCTACGGAAGAATAACCAAAATGCTCCCGCCTAAATTTAGGCGGTGAGATAAATTATTCATCACAAATTCGAGCTAAATATCAAGTTTGTATCAATTTTAGTCGATAGGCTTGGCAAAAGTATGTATTTTTCTATATATAAAAAACTACATAAATATTTTTCTTGACTATTTTGGTTTCGACGTATATTATTTAATTGGATAAAGTATTTTTAACTTAATCTACCCAAAATAATAATGAATACGGAGGAATACATGAGCGATCGAGTTTTGTCCGCTGGATCTACGTTAGAATTGCCTAAATTTAAAGAAGTTAGATAATCAAGAAAATTTTCTTGTTGGCAATTGTTGGATAATTTTATATTCTAGCTTCAGAAAGTTTATAAAAGGTTATAAAATGTAAAAATTGTCAATAATTACCACTATTAAAAATGCAAAAAACGGTTAAACTAATTAGTATGCTTCAGCTTAAAACCAAGGAGGATTACAAATGAAAAAGCGTTTGGCAGTTACAATAATACTCTCACTTTTTTTTATACGACCTCACGTGGATAACAGAGCAACAGCTAGATCAAATACGAGTCGAGCCATTTTTGTTATGGCTCCTCTTAATTTTGTGTACTATATAACACTTTTAATTAAAAATATCTTTGGAGGACTCTACATATGCAAACCAAATATAAATCACAAAAAAGTCAATTACGCCCAATAGATAAAGTTACTTTTGCTGCTTTATGTATATTCTTTGTCGTAGTTGTCAATTACGCCAACAATTATTTTAATCCACCATTAGTCGGTGAATGGAAATCAGATCAAACAAACGAAATAATTTATTTTAACGAAACGGGTAGTGTCAGAGTGGGATCTAATAATAACTATGCTACGTACGAATTACTTACACCCACTAAAATGAGCTATATCGTAGATGATAAAAAATTTAATATGTATTATGAACTAGACGGTCGAACTTTATATTGGGGACCAGATAAAAACAGCTCCGAAATATTTAAACGATAAAAAGTTACTTAATATTTTTTCCAATACTTGACATGTCATTACAAATATGCAATAATGTTACTTGTATTTTATAAAAATCAATGTACATATTTTGTAGGAGGATTAATAATGAGTAAAAAAATTGCTACTATATTAGCTTTGGTACTGACGACCGGGTTTAGCCTTTCAGCTTCTGAAATAGGTTATGATGGAGATCATATAACGGACAAGGAATCCAAAAGAGGCTTTGCACCACATGAAAATTATGAATTAGTTTATGCAGACGAATTCGAAGACGGCGAGCTAAATTTAGATGAATGGAAATATCGTACCGGAAAAAGATATCCAACAGGTAGCGACAATTATGCTAAAAACGTTACGGTGGACGATGGAAAATTAAAAATAGAATATGGATACGAAGACCGAGTTGGAGATACTAATGAAGCCACGCTAACCGGTGGTGGAATATTATCTAACAAATTATTTGGTTACGGCTATTATGAAGCCAAGGCAAAATTATTTGGCGAAACCGGTGGACTACACTCTTCATTCTGGGTATTTGGACAAAATGGAGACAATGTCACACGACCAAAAAATAATAATATCATTGAAATAGATTTCTATGAAGTAAACTCCGGCAAGCCTTATAAGGTTGGAACAAATACCCACTTTAAAGTTGGTGAACAAGATACAATGGGTGGATTTACTCAAGATGGCAAGCCGGTTGTTCATCCACCGATCGATACTTCAGCTCAAGAATTTGTTATGGGCGTTGAGTGGCTGCCAAATCAAATTAATTGGTATTTAGATGGCGAGTTATTTAGAACCGTTAAAAATCCTTATCTTTATGGACCACAAATGATGTGGATCACAGCTTTAGCAAGTTATAACTTTGACAAAGATATTATTGTTGATAAGTTGCCTGGCGAAAGTTATTGGGAATATTTTAGATTCTTCAATGTAGATTTATTGGGCGTAAATATGCTAGCTAATCCGAGTTTTGAATATAACGATCAATCTGATTTTAAACCGGAGCATAAAAGAGATATGAAGTTCCCTGTTGGTTGGTTTACAAAAGGTAAAGACATGTCAACCGCAATAAATGTAACAATGACGAATGAAAGTTATGAAGGCGAATCCATTTTAAGGCATGGTACATCAAAAGATTATGAAGTTACTACATATATACATGTTCCATTTTTACCAAATGAAACTTTTACTTTTTCTGCTATGGTCCGCAATCCGGATGGAGGCGACCACAAACTTACCGCTGGCGGAGAAGGAATGGCCGATACTAGCATAGCGATCCCAAAAACTGAGCCAGGCGTATGGCAAGAAGTAAAATTAGAAAATATTAAAGTGGTGAACGGAGAGGCCGTTGTTGGCATTTCCTCTTCAGCAAAAGCAAATCAATATCTTGATATAGATAATGTTTCTTTATTCCAGGTGACAGGTAAAGATCATCACACTTCTCTAGAGCCGTTTGACATGCCAGTAGCTGAAATTATTTCGACAGACATTATAATAAAGGCCGACATAACCGATGAACGATATAAAGAAGTTGGCGGACAGTTTGGTAGTAGTGGATTAAAAGGATATCAAGGTTCTAAAACAAGATGGGCGTTAGCTGCCGAAGGTCTTTATGCTACATGGTCTCCTCAATTAGAAAAGGCTGGAGTCTACGATATAGAATTATTTAACGTTACTCATGAGAGTAGATCCGAAACTGCTTTTATAGAAGTGAATCATGTGGATGGAGTAGCCAAAATTCCGTTAAATCAAAAAACGACTCAAGGAATTGTTGAAGTAGGTACATTTAAATTAGATCCAGATAGCTACGTAAAAGTTTATGGCACGCCAGAATCCGGAAATTTGACGTTCGATACAGTAATATTTAAGGAAGAAGGAAGCGAAGAACTTAAAGTAGCACTTCAAGATGGTGTAGTCTTAATTAAGGATAGCAACATTGGTTTATTAAACGGAGCAATCGACAAATTAGATAATACAAATTCTAATGTACGCCTAAAATTAGTGGACGGAGTTTATTATGCTCCAATCGAGTTTATGGCCAGAAAATTCGGTGGTGGTGATGTCGAACTAGATGGAAAAGAACTAACTATTTTCTATCAAGATGAAATCATGAGATATACGCCAGGAACTAACATAGCTAAACTAGGCTCAGAAACATTTACAATGAAAGCAGAGTGTTTCGTAGAAAACGGAGTCTGGTACGCTCCGGCCGAGTCATTGGCCGAAGCATTCGACGCTAACACGATGAATGTGGATGACGAGTTTTATTTTATTTCTCATAAAGATATTCCTCAAATTAGCAACATGAAAGAGAGATTAGAACCATTATTTTAATCCCATTTAATTTTCCCTCAGATTTGTGAGGGATTTTTTAATTTTTGATTTTTCCGATACTTAATAATGAGATTGCCCCCTTAGTCTGTCACGCAGTGATTGAGAGGTTAAGAAAAATTTTTACATAATTGTTTTATCCTTAAAACGACAGATTAATTGTTATAAATTTCACAAAAAACGAGAAAATGCCAAAATCTCACTGGGAACGATACCTCTTTTATGCTATATCATGAAATCTGTATTAAAATTAATTGCATAAAAAATGCTATGATTTCTAATTTACCGAGAATATATTTCGCTTTTATACTTAAAAAGGATTACTTGAAATTTTAAAAACATATTTTAGAAAAATAGTTTAAACATTTTAATCAATATACTCGATGCTATATTTTATAAAATGAATAAGTTGAAATTATAACTTGCACAAAAAATGCGAAAATATAAAAAAATCTAGTAGCATCGAGACCACTTTCGAATCAAAAACATGAAATGCTAATCATTATATATTGCAAATTGACTTTAAATATTTGAATAATATACTTGTAAAAAATAATCGTTTTTTCATATTAAACTCTCCATTTGTTTGCTACCATTTACACGATCCATTAATCACCATAGGCGGGAACTTCAGAATCTTATTTCTGGAAGGGGAGCTGTCACGAAATTGCGGGGGAGGGAGAAAGCGTGACTTCAAGTTGTAGTTGCTTATGTGATCTGTATACAAAATTTATAAGTGACATATTTTATTTCCCATAAAGATATTCCTCAAATTAGCAATATGCAAGAGCGATTAGAACCATTATTTTAGTCCAAATTAATTATCCCTCAGATTTTTGAGGGATTTTTTGGAAATTTCTACTTCAAGATGATGCCAATAAGATACCTTGACGTATTACTCTATAAATAGTAGAATGGATTAATCATAAAAAAATAATTTGTGGACGGAGTGAATTTCGTGAATAATATAAAAATTATGACAGATGCGGCATGCGATTGTCCTAAAGAATTGATAGATAAATATAATATTGATGTAGTCGGAATGACATTAGAATTTGAAGGAAAAGAATATATTTATGGAGAAAAAGATGAAAAGTGTATAAATACACAAGAATTTTATGAACAAGTAAGAACAATATCTTATTTACCCAAAACTGCTAGCCCCTCTCCAGATAGAATAATGCAAAAATATAAAACGGATGAAGATATCATTATAATAACTTTAGCTGACAAACTTTCTGCTACTTATTCTACAGCGATGATGGCCAAAAACATGCATGCAGAAGAAGGATTCACTAACAAAATTTATGTTATTGATTCTACCACAGGCTGCGCCGGATGTGCTCAACTTGTGAAATTAGCTAGTGAACTCAGGGAAGCCGGAAAAACTGCGGAAGAAATAGTCAGCATCGTAGAAAGTAAAAGAGATGATTTATCATGCTATGGAATGTTAGAAACTGTGGATAATGCGATAAAAGGTGGTAGGATTAATCCTATCTTTGGTAAGATGGCCAACATTTTAAATATTAAAGTAATCATTAAAGTTGGTGACAGTGCTGTCGTACCAATAGGTAAAGCGAGAGGTGAAAATAAAGCATTAGATGAAACATTGCATAAAATAAATAAAGAAGTTGTAAACAAAGCGGAAAAGGACGTAATAATATGTCATGCGCATGCACTACCGAGAGCCGAAAAAGCTAAGGCACTTTTGTTAGAAGAAGGATATAAAAGCGTCTATTTGAGCGAGATAGGCCCGGTTATGGGTACTTACACTGGAGAAGGCGCAATTATTGTGGCCGTATTTAAATCTTAGACTCTCTGTACTTTGGGGGATGTCGCACTAGCAACCCAAAAAATTAAAAAACGAGCGCCCCAAAAAAGGTAGCTCGTTTCTTCGTTTCATAGTATAAGTCAACTAAAATTTGAATATAAGCTTCGTCAAAAAATAATTACGGGGCGACAACTCCATAAGGACCCCTCAGTCTATTTCTCTACGCTACACATCTCAGTTTGCTTTCGAAACATTGCAGGGAAGCAGCATAGGCTCTCCTTTTAGGAGAGCTGGCAACGAAGCTGAGAGGTTGGGAAGGTGGCAACGAAGCTGACTGATAGAGTAAAAGAGCGAAGCGATGCACTTGATTTTTACTTTAGGTTATTCGTGCGACAGCCCCTATTACGAAGTAACTGCAAGGTTGTTAAAAACTTTTTTTATTAGAAGAAAACGTTCTTTTAAGACAACCAAGGAGCGCATTTTCCGGAAGTTCTACATTCATAGCAGCCCATTGATCCGAACTACCAGAGTATATAACAGCGTTAATGTTTGGTGCTTTAAAAAAAGCATGCTTAGATACTGCTATTATTGGAAAAACTACTTCTTCCAATTTGTCGCTTTCAAAAATAAATTCGTTTCCAACTGCTATTACAGTTTGATTAGCTATACTCGTCGGTATCCTAACTTGAGTGCGGTTAGTTTTTAACTTTGTAATTGTTAATATACTAGAGTCAAACTGAACTCGTCCGAGACCCGTAACTACGATCCAACCGCAGTTAGTGATAATGGATATATTATCAGGTAGCTCGACGTTCATATCCTCCCAAGAGTCGGCCGAACCAGCATAGGTAATCACTTTTAGTACTTCATTATTAAACGCATTGGCCGATATTTGAATCAAACTACTCGGTAATGTTATTTCACTTAATGTTAGTTTACTAAAAGCATCACTATTAATTGACAACACTGTTTGATTATTTATTTTATCTGGAATTACTACACTTATTATTGTGCTTTCGCAATCTAGAATTACGCCACCGGAAAATTTAATACGTCCGCCCTCTATTCCCTTTACAGTAGTCCATTCATTTTCATTTGTGAATTTTACGTTATATGCTATTTCGACCTTAGTAGCAAAAGTAGAACCTAAAGCTAGCCACTGTGATTCGGTACCTTCATAGTTTATGATAGAAATATTATCACTTTCATAAAATGCTGAATGAGATTCATATTTGTTAAACATGGTTAATATACTTTTCGGAACACTTATTGCTTTTAACTTTTTACATTGTGCAAACGAATTTTGGCCAAGCATTAATAGTCCAGAAGGCAAAGATACATAGGTCAATTTTACGCAGTTATAAAATGCTTGATCTGCAATGGCCAACAGAGTGTTTGGTAATGAAACATTTTCTAAGGTGATACAATTTTGAAATGCTCCTTGGCCTATAAATAAAATGCCCGAAGAAATAGATACCTGAGATAATTTATAACACTTTACAAAAGCATATTCTCCAATAGACGTTACGGCTACACCGTCTATCATAGATGGAATAACGATCGACTTAGCATTACTACTAACCTCTACAATCCGGCCAGCTTCTTTATTGAATAATATTTGACCGCCAGAAACTTTAGCTACCCAAAGGTTATTATTAACTTCTGTAGTTTCTGTCTTGGTAAACGTTATTTTAGAATTTATTTCAGCACTTAAAGGCAAATTTAATTCAGCCCAAGTAGTGGAGTTACCAGAATAATAAACAATCTCTAAATTCGGCGTATTATAGAATGCTGATGCACTGTTATATTTAGCAAAAAGGCTAATTAATGTTGACGGAATATTTATCGAGGTTAAGCTGAAACAATTAGAAAAAACATTAGATCCTAATATAACAAGCCCTTCAGGCAAAATTAACTCTTGCAATTTTGAACAGTTATAAAATGCATAATCCCCGATTTTAATTAATGTAGAAGGAAGAATTACGGATTGTAACTTAGTACAATTTTGAAAAGCGCTATCTCCAATAATAGAAATACCAGATGAAAATATAACTTTCTCCAATTGAGAGCAATTTGAAAAAGCGTAATCATTTATACTCCTTACAGCAACACCATTTATTCGTGCAGGAATTTCTACTTCGGTCACACAAGGATCTATCTCAATAATACTACCTAAAACAGGATCAAAAAGAATTTTATCATCCACATTAATAAGATCCGAATTTTCGATAACAGTAGTACGAATATGTATTGGGTCTAACTGGGATATATCATCCGAATCTGGATTAATCAAAATTTTGTCGTTATCAATATTAATTTCTTTTGGAGTATTATATTTATCTTCTAACATAGCAGATTTGGAATCAAAATAAATTTGTTTATTTAAGGATACAATTAAACTTTCTTCACAATATTCTACTTCATTCGTATCCACACTTCTTGGATGAGAATCAGAATCGTTTAGCTTAATTAATGTTGAATTTTTACTCTCTACACTTTCAGAATCCAAACTTTCGATTATATCACTAATGTTAGCTACACTCTCTACCTTTTTTTCGACTCTAGGCTCTCTTTTGATACTGCCGAAATTTACACTAACATTGGTTGTTTTTATTTTGTTGCTTCTAGAATGAAAAGAAAATTTCCTATCCAAGTTTGCCATAAGAGAATTTACATCTGGCATTGATATTTTAGTATCCGCTAAAGTCTTGTACAGAACATGTATTATAGTTTCTTCTCCATTTACTATAGATATCCATTCGGCCCCATGCCTGCTGGTATATATCACGATTTCCGGTACAGTATTGTAAAATATATTTACTGTTTCTGAAAATGTTATCCCAAGTGCCTGCCATTCAATTTCATCACCCTCGTAGTAAACGGTCCGAATATTATTGCTATTGTAAAATGCACAGTAATTTGCATGGATGGTCGCTAAGGACGTAATCGAACTAGGTATGTAAATCGTTTCTAAATGATTACAGTATGAAAATGAATTATACCCTATCGATGTTACACTCGGTGCTATAGCCACATAAGTTAAATGAGAACAATTGTAAAACGCATAATCTGCTATCATTTTTACCGGATGCTCATTTATCATCTCCGGAATTATTGCTATAGTAACGTCTAAAGTTGCATCCAATATTGCACCCAATTTACTATCGAACAAAATTTGCCCACCAGATTCCAGCTGAATCCATTCGATCGTTTGTAGATTCTTGTTAATTGGTATATCAAAATCCGGTGATACCCCATACATAATTGTAGCGTCTGTTTTCATTCCTAGTTGCGCCCAATCCAGTGCGTCACCTTCATAATAAATAGTAGACAATTTTGTGCTACCATAAAAAACTCCATTAGTAGAGTAAGTACTAGATAAACTAGTAATAGACAGCGGTAACGAAATAGAACTTAGGCTTGTACAATATGAAAAGGCATTGTATCCTATCTTACAAACACCAGACGGAATATAAATATATTTTAATTTAGAACAATTATAAAAAGCCGATTCTCCAATTGTATTCAACGAGTATGGAAGATGGACATCTTTTAAATTAGTACAGTTTTGAAAAGCACTGTCCCCAATAATAACAACACCTTCGGGAATAAATAAAGTATGTAAATTAACACAATCGAAAAAAGCAAACTCGGCGATAGCTGTAACAGGCATTCCGGATATATTCACAGGTATTCTAGCTTCGGTAACATCGGGCGAAACTTCTAATATAGTACCGGTCTCATTATCAAATAAAACTTCGCCATTTTGTATACCATTTAGTTTAATCCATTTATTTGTGGAACATTCTATGTCATGAATGTCTAAAGCAACATGGTCAATCTTTTCATCGGGTAATAAAGATGAACTCATGATAGTATAATTAAATTGTCTTGTCATCATAATCCTCTTTTCAGTATGTATTTTTGCAAAGCTTCTTAATGAAAATTATACTTGAAAATTGGCTATTTTTCAACTTGCAAATTATGGTATTAACCTAGCCTCTCTTTCTAGGAGAGGTGTCAGCTTTAGCTGACGGAAAGATTTCGAGAGCTATCACGCAGTATAGGAAGCTATTCATCATGACATGGCCAAGAAGCGGTTAACTAGACGAGCGCTGTCACGAAAAAGGAGTAAAGAAAAACGCTATATAATAGGAAGCTATTCATCACGACATGGCTCAGAAGCGGTTGACTAGACGAGAGCTGTCACGAAAAAGGAGTAAAGAAAAACGCTATATAATAGGAAGCTATTCATCATGACATGGCCAAGAAGCGGTTAACTAGACGAATAACGTTAAAACCATTGAAGATATAGGAAAATTTGCATTATACCAAAATACTATTATTCATACCATATCCGATGAACTAAATCCTGCATTTCAACGTAATGCATTAGCGCTTAAGTCGGATCAGTCTGATTTTTTGGGCAAATATGATGCACTAATGCAAGATTTATCGGCTAATGCAAAGAACAAAGATATCGATGCTGAAATTATTTTAGATGGATTTGAATTATACATTGAAATGAATGCAGACTTAAAGAAAATTTGCGAATTTATATTTTCATCTACTAAAAATAGCCCTAATATTTTATTGAAATCTAATTCGCATATATATAAAGAAATTATAAATAAAATAGATGATTATTGTATAAAATATGATGAAAGTCTGGACAATTATTTTAACCAAATCAATAGCTATCGCATTAATAATCCCAAAAATCATAAAACGCAATGTCAAAAAATAATTACGGAGCGACAACTCCATAAGAACCCCTCAGTCAGCTACGCTGACAGCTCCCCTGGAAGGGGAGCAGGGGCCAACTTAGATATTGTATCTACTTCGCTGAAGTCTACGGATCGACAACCTCTGTCATGTAGTGACTGACAGATTGAAAGGTGTCAGCTTTAGCTGACAGAGAGGTTTGTTTATTAATAAGTCAACTTTAAATTGTCGATATAAGTAGCAGCTTCTTCATTATGAGCTATCATAATTTTTGCGGACGTTGTTTGCTCATCGGTTTTGAAAGTAATTTCATAATTCTTCCAATCCGTACCTATTTGCTTATAAATTCCCTGATTAGCTTTTGCATGATTTACTAATTCTTGATTGTAATGTAGCAAAGATACGCTACAAACTTTAGTAGTGGCTGTTTCTTTTTTCGCATCAAAACTGAAAGTATATTCAGTGTTTGGTTTTAGGTTATTTAAGGTTATTTGTTGATTACCATTCATTGTAGATGAAACCTTTAGAACATTATTTCCGCCGTCTTCAACAATTGCCTGAGAAAATTCGCCTGGAGAAGTTATTACCCAATTTTCGAACAACTGAGTGTTGGTTGGATCGTTAAAGCTACCGTCGGTAAAATAATTTGTTCCTGCTGGCACAACCATTTCGGAAATGCTAGCCTGATCTTTAACTAACTGAAGGTTTCCGGCTGTGTACATTGTTTTGTAAACATCACCTTTGTTGCTGTTCCAGAATGATATACCGACTCTTTTTCCTTCTTTTGTTATTCCTTCATTTAACTGAGCATCAAATCCTATTATAGCTCCGACTTCAGCTTCAAAATCTCCCCAAGGCACTTTTACAAAAGATTTATAATCGGTGGCACTACTTACGGTTTCAAACTCAAATGCTGGAGCATTTTTGTGACTAGCACTTCGGCCATCTGGCAATACTTTAATGGAGAAGTCGTTAGCGTCGTAAGCATTTTCGGTTTTTTCATTTCCGAAGTCAAAATATAAATCCACGTTATCGCCATCATGAATTGCCACAGTATTTGAA
>MDSO01000025.1_pt1 | contig 30766 bp, 6 predicted proteins | sample 1005691 | NCBI WGS metagenome assembly MDSO01 (sample SAMN05526595, study PRJNA338239) | gut metagenome | isolation source: stomach gut content | host: Acanthurus sohal | place: Saudi Arabia: Red Sea | collected 2011-04 | reverse complement strand
TCTACCTATTGGGGATGCTGTATTTTCATCTCTTATTTCGATAACTGGTGCATAAACCGAACCTCTAATTATAGCATCAGCATCTTTGAATTCGATAAGTTGATCTGGTGTCGTTGCTTCACCATTGTAATAAATAACTGGGGCCTTAGTATCCACAACTTTTACTTCTATCTCATAAATTCCGGATGTACCCGAAGCTGCTGTAGCCGAATAAATTATCGTGTAAGTTCCGGCAAGATTAGTAATTTCATCATCCGCAACTGAAGTTGTAGAATCTTTTTTGATTACTTTGTGTGTAACTGTTAGCGGAATTTCCAATACCCCATCTATAGCTGTAACAACTGGAATAGGGAATTCACTTCCGCATTCTACGGTGTAAAGTTTATCACCAGGATTATTAAATATTGGTCCTAGCGTATCTTCGATAATCTCTACATTAATTACATACGGATCCGAAGTAGCGCCGACAGAGTCTGTAGCAGTGAAAGTTACAGTATAATTTCCGATTGTACCTACCATAGTCGGTACATCTGCTATTACTGCATCCTCAGCATTTTTAATAACGTGAGTGACAACTGCAGTTGTATCTTCTTTATCAATAGCTGTTATTTCTGGTAAATCAAATTTTGGATCTCCGACTACAACCATATAATTTTTTTGTCCGGTAGGAACAATTACTGGCTTATCGTTTGGCACTTTTACAGTTACAGTTATTGTTACTGGATCCGAACTAAGACCAGCAGAATCGGTAGCCGTGTAAACTATTCTATAAACGCCTGCTGTAGCAATCATCTCGGCCAAATTATTTACTAGCTGATCAGCAGAATCAATAATATGGTAAACAATTTTTACAGGTACAGGTGGTTCGGCTGCGTCGTCTTCAACATCGGTAACTGTTAACGTCGGCGGAACAAAAGAATCATCGCCAACAAATATCTCATAAGTAGTGGTTGTTGGTGGCGTAATAACCGGTTTAGTATTACCTGATCCAGCATCTGCAACTATTATAGTAACAACAATGCTAGAATTTAGTGTTTCGTCAAAAGTATCTTTGGCGGTGTAAGTAATTTGGTAAGTTCCAGCCGCTTTAGTAATGTCAGCTAACTGGCCGTTGAAGGCTGGATCGCCTTGTTTGAAGATTTCGTGCGTAATAGCTTCGGCCGGTAAATTCACGCCTTCGTCAGTAGCGGACGGTGTAAATGTTGGTAATGTTCCGCCAACAGTTGAATTTACAGTGAAATCAGCAGTTTGGTCAGTTGTGCCGTTATTAATTTTTAATACCGGTTTTGTATTTTCACCTGCGGTTACAGTTAAGGTTTGTAAAAAGAATCTTACGCCATCATCATTTTTGGCTTTGTAGACTACTGTATAGATTCCGTCTGTTTGGGCCAAAGTTTTTGTAGCAGCATCTATAGTTAAGTTGCGATCTACAACCGAAATTTCGTTGCCTTCTGTTTTAAGAATATCCACTGTTAGTGTAGTAGCGTCAGTTGCAATTTCTGGCTTAAACGGTACATATTGAGTAATTGTTTTTGTACGATAATCGATTTTAGCATCTGCAGTATAATTAGGCTCTTCGCCATCTACAGTTATACTTGGTCCCGGATCACTTTGTTTAGGGAAAATTATTCCAAAGAAGCTTATTTCAGTTCTATTGCTATCAGCATCTGTTACGTCATAATTTAATTCATAGACACCATATTCGTCCATAACTGGTTCGCTCGATACAATATATCCAGTAGATTGACCAATAACATCTCCATTTGGACCAGTCATAGTTCTGATCGTATCCTCCATCAAACTGCCGTCTTGCTTATCTGCAGTAGCAAATAGATACCAACCTTGATTTAGAGACGAAGTAAGTATTTTATCCGTTGCAGCAGTGTTAAAGACGTATATTGTTGGCTCTTCGATATCTCTAGCATAAGTATATCTATATGTTAACTCGGAAGAGGCTCCATCTTTTGTTGCTGTAAACGTTGCTTTAAATACTTGCGGATTATTAAAATTTTTGCCATAAGCCAATTTTCCAACCCAATTAGATATCACAGCACCGTCCTCTAACGCTTCTTGAGCTTTAGGTTGTAGTGTAGCATTGACTGCAGCAAGATCTGCACCTAGGTTAGGGTTAGCCGTAACAATCTCTTCATGTTCTAATGTGCCATTTTTAAACGTTGGGCCATCTGATACAACTACGCTCAAAGTCATCTTCGAAGCATTAGTCGCACTGTCTGTAGCCGTAATAATTAATTCTGCAGGCGAATCTGTTGCGGTCAAAGCATTTAGTTTAGTTGTTAAAGCAGTGATTTTTTCGTCAATTGTCGCACCGTCAATTGCAGTTCCATTTAAAGTTACAACCGGCATAATAATTTCTTCAGAATCATCACTTACGGCTAAAGATAACACTGGAGAGTTACCAACAGGTATATTGACAGTATCCGTAATATCCGGATTAGCTTGGTTAGCGATTACAGTTTTAGCACCGGCTTTAAAAGTCACTGTTGGTTTTTCGATATCCGGAGCTTTCGTAATATTGATAGTTAAAGTAATCTTAGAAACATTTTGTTTACTATCTGTAGCTGTAATTACTAATTCTTTAGGAGAATCGGCTACAGTTAAAGCGGTTAACTGAGTTTTTAGAGCAGCTACTTTTTCTTCAGTCGTCGCACCGTTAATAGCAGTTCCACCTAAAGTGATAACCGGTATGATATGTTCTGCTGAATTATCAACTATGGCTAAAGATACCTCAAGAGGTTCACCCTCGAATATATTGAGCGTATCCGTAATAGTCGCATTGTCTTTGTTAGCGATCACAGTTTTATCACCGGCTACAAAAGTAACTAGTGGCACTTCGGTATCTGCAACCTCGTTAACTGTTACGGTAATAATAAATACGTCTGATTTAAGACCTTGGGAATCTGTAGCTATATAATTGATTTTGTAAATACCGGCCTTGTTACGTATTGTATCTGCATTCGCATTTTCAAGAACTGTATCGTTCAAAGTTACAATAATACTGTTTATTCCTGCCTTTGTAGTGTCGTCGCCGTCCGAATCATCTTCTTTATCAGTAACAGTAGGTTGTGGAATTTCAAAAGGGTCACCAACATTTATAGTGTACTCTTTTGGATCGGCCGTAATAACCGGCTTACTATTTCCCGCTTCTACTGTAATTGTGGCTACAATCGAACTGGCATTGCCCGACTTATCTGTCGCTGTAAATGTTACTTTGTAAATTCCAGTCGCTTTTGGAATCTCCGCTATGCTTCCTTCGAAGGCTACATCGTCTTTAGTGATGATCGTTGTTATCGCAGTATTTGGCATCGGAATATCACTGTCTGTTGCTGTGGCCGTTAGTGCTAACGGATCACCGACCGCTAGGGTTATTTCAAAATCTTCCATGTGATTCGTAGTGCCATCGATTACTGTTAAAACAGGTTTAGTCGTATCTTCGCCATCCACAGTTACTTGGTAAGCATACATACCTGTTTTGTCGCCGTCTTTCGCTATATATACGATGTCATATAGCCCCGGCGCAACTGTTATAGCATCGCTAATTCCAGCGAAACCTGTTGAACCTAGGTCTGTAGCGGTTCCATCTTTAGATATTACTACTTGATAATTCTCTGGAGCTATAGCTTCTGTTCCGGCCGCATTCATGATATTTACGCTATCTGGATCAAAAGTAGCGCCTACAGATGATGTTCGTGCATTCTTAGTACCATCTAATGGATAACCAACAAAAGAGTCAGTTGGCTGAACGGCTGTTACTGTAAGTTGATTATCAACTGCTGGTGCAACAATATGATTTACTTGAATTGTTGTTGTAGCAGTAACAACTCTAACGGCTGGACTTATGCTATATTCTATATTATGGACACCAGGCGTAGTAAATTTCAACTTGTAATTCGCAGAACCTGGATATATTATTCCTGGATTTTCAGTAGATTCGTCTTTATCATTAACGGTTGGAATAATTTCGCCATTCATAGTAACAGTTCTAGTAATACGTTTGGAGTTATATAAATCACCTTCATCCAAATCGAGAGCCATAGTCGCAGGGCCGAAAGCGTCACCAACTGATTTTAGGTAACCTACTGTGTTTGATGCTTTGCCATTAATAGTAAATACGAAAGTGCTATCTACAGGCAATATTATTACTTGTATTTCTAACGTGCTATCTTCGGCTGTATAAGTTAACAAGTAAGAGCCAGCCACTGAAGTGTCGACTGTATCAGCTGTTGCTCCGTTTCCGGTAATTCTCTTAACAACTGGTCCAGAAACAGTAATATCCGTTGCACCTTTTTGCGCCGTAACTGTTGGTGCAGTAAAAGTATCACCTACATGTAATGCAATATGAGCATCCGCTTTATCCGGACTATCTACTCTAGTAAACACTATTTTTTCTACTGCTTTAACAGTTACAGTTATGGTTACTGGATCCGAACTAAGACCAGCAGAATCGGTAGCCGTGTAAACTATTCTGTAAACTCCTGCTGTAGCAATCATCTCGGCCAAATTATTTACTAGCTGATCAGCAGAATCTATAATGTGGGAAACAATTTTTACAGGTACAGGTGGTTCGGATGCATCGTCTTCCTTGTCGGTAGCTGTTAAGGTCGGTATAACAAAAGTATCATCGCCAACTTCTATAGTATACTCAGTGGTTGTTGGTAGTGTAATAACCGGCTTAGTATTACCTGATCCAGCATCGGCAACTATTACAGTAACAACAATGCTAGAATTTAGTGTTTCGTCAAAAGTATCTTTGGCGGTGTAAGTAATTTGGTAAGTTCCAGCCACTTTAGTAATGTCAGCTAACTGGCCGTTGAAGGCTGGATCGCCTTGTTTGAAGATTTCGTGCGTAATAGCTTCGGCCGGTAAATCCACGCCTTCGTCAGTAGCGGACGGTGTAAATGTTGGTAATGTTCCGCCAACAGTTGAATTTAGAGTGAAATCAGCAGTTTGGTCAGTTGTGCCGTCATTAATTTTTAATACCGGTGCTGTATTAGTACCCGCAGTAACTTCGATTGTTTCCCAGAATGCAGTTTTGTCATCCACATAATACGCTACACTATAATCTCCGGCTTTGCCTGCTAGCATTTTCAAGTCATCTAAAGTAGCGGTACCATTTTCAACACTTATTTCGTTACCATCATGTTTTAATATAGCGATTTTTAAAGTTGTACCATTATGAACTACTTCCGGATCAAAAGGTACAAATTGAGGAATTATTCTAGGGTCAGTAGTATTGTGTGAAGAATCAAAACTTTTCCCATCCGCAGCCATTTTAGGCTTTAATCCTCTAACTGTTAATAAATCTGGCTCAGCATCCATCATAGCTTTATTTGGCATTACCAATGCAAAGAATGTTGTTTCGGTCGTATTATTATCTGCATCAGTTACTTCGTATTTAAATTGATAAAGGTCTAGATTAGGAGCCTTAGTTTCTATTGCTGAATCTATATATCCTTGGTAAGATCCGATTGTTGTTCCATCTGAACCTATTAATGTTCTACGAGTATCTTCAATTAAGCTACCATCTTTAGCATCTGTAGCAGAAAATGCATAAAAGGATAAACCGGCTGCATTGTATAGCGGATTCATAATTTTGTCAATAGAAGAAGTATTATATATATAGAACGATGGCTCTTCTTGATTTTTAGCATAAGTAAATCTATATGTTAAATTAGATGTTGCTCCCGAAGCATCATCTGTTGCTGTAAATGTGGCTTTGTAAACTTGTGGGTTATTAAAGTTAGAGCCATAAGCATATTTCTTTGCCCAACCTGATATCGTAACACCGGCTGGTAATTGTGCTTGTGCTTTAGCTTGTAATTCAGCATCGGTCATTGCAACAGGTGAAGGTTTAGCCGTAATAATATCTTCATGTTCTAATGTTCCATTTAGGAATTTCGGACCATTCGATACAACTATGCTTAACGTAATCTTCGAAGTATTTGTCGCACTATCTGTAGCCGTAATTATTAATTCTGCAGGCGAAGTATCTACGGTTAACTCATTTAACTTAGTTGTTAGAGCGGTTAATTTTTCTGCAATCGTTGCACCTGTAATATCAGTGCCAGCTAAACTTACAGTCGGCATGATGGTTTCTCCGGAATCATCAACTACGGCTAACTCTAACGCCGGAGAGTTATTAAGAGGTATAGTGACAGTCCCCGTCTTATTCGCAGTATCTTTATTAGCGACGAAAGTTTCACTACCGATTTTAAAGGTCACTGTTGGTGCGAAATCCGGAGCTGCAATAACATTAACGGTTAAGGTAATAGTAGAAACCTTGCCCGCACTATCTGTAGCCTTAATTACTAATTCTTTAGGAGAATCGGTTGTTACTGCTAAAGCATTTAGTGCAGTTTTTAGAGCAGTCATTTTTGTTGCAATATCCACGCCGACAATTTCAGTTCCGCCTAAAGTTATAACTGGCAGGATAGTTTCTTGAGAATTGTCAGTTACGGTCAAAGCTAATTCTGGAGATTGACCAACGGTCATATTGATAGTACCTGTCTTGGCCTCAGCATTTTTGTCAGCAACAAAAATTTCAGTACCGGCTGTAAAGGTTACTGTTGGTACTTCGGTATCCGCAACTGTATCGTCATTTACATTTAGAGTAATTGTATAATTAGCAGGTTTGGCCGGAGAAGTCCATTTATACCAGTCATAAAGTTCTAATGCTACAACAATTTTATCACCTTTTACGGATCCGCCTACTACTTCTTGAATCTTTTCTATGGCCGGAGTTGTGTTAGCAGCATTCTTAGTCCCGTCAACGCCAGCTACCACTAACTCTGTCAAAGGTGTAACTTCTGCATCATTTTTTGTTATACTGTACTTTGCAATTCGGAGCGATCCATCTTCGATTGTTAATATCGGAGCATAAGTTGATACTGTCGCTGGATCAACTGTTAATTCTTTATTTTCGCCAACAGTTAAAGTATCTGTTCCATACACTACGTTCGGATCGTCATACTCTTGTACGTAAAGCATAACATTCATTATTGTTTCATTACCTAATTCATCGGTTGCTGTTATTGCGATGTTGTAATTACCGCTTTTTTTAATAGATGACGCAAGCTCATTAATCGCAACCGGTTTAGTGTTAAGAGTAACTGTAGATTGTACGGCCACATCTCCATCTAAAGCATTTACTGTAAATATTGGTGGACTTGTAACTTCATTTCCAACATTAAAGGACGCTGATTGTGTTGCTATATTAGTAGATACAAGATTGAAGGATTTGTCTGGTTCATTAGTAGGTCCTTGGAACAGATTCTCACCTTTAAAAGTTATTATAGGGCCAGTGCCGTCTACTATTATTGTAGCAGTTAGAGTTTTAGTATTATTTCCAGCATCAGTAGCCGTGTAAGTGATAACATAAGTAGCCTCTTCGGTCGAAGTAATACCGGCCACGCCCTCAGCGAAAGCTTCTCCATTTTTAGTTACAGCTGTTCCAATATTAGTGAAAGGTTGACCGTTATCTGTAGCACTAGGTGTTAATGTTGGAGTAGTTGCACCTTGTTTAACCTTTAGAGTGAAATCTTTAGTGTAATCTGTAGTTCCATCACTTACGGTTATAACCGGAACAGTAGTGTCTACACCAGCTTCTACGATATCTAAATTCACATTAAAGGTTTGGTCAGGGCTAACATTATAGGCCGTTGTTACAAACTTTATAATAAACTTATCGCCTGCAGCCGGTGTTGCCTCAGCAATCTTATTCGAAATCGCTTTTATTGGAGCAGCTAGATCTAGAGTTGTATGCTTTGTTGCTGGAATTAATTCTGCGCCACCAACTTTGGTTAGTGAATAATGTACCCATCGGAATGAATCTTCTACCAATTCAATACTTGGAGCATAGGCCACACCTGCATTAAGTTTGTCTGTTATCTCATTTACGCCTGTATTATTATAACTTGTTCCATTATAAACCAATTCTACAGGTACATACTCTTTTACTATGATTTTAACGGACATTTGTGTTTTGTTACCAGCTTTATCAGTAGCTGTCATTATCACAAAATAATTTCCTTTGTTATTGGTGAGATCTGATAAATTTTCTAGTTCAACTACATCTCCTGTTTCTGTGCTGGCTCTGACTTCCCAAGTAAAGGTAAGATCGTCGCCAGTCGAAATATTATCTGTTGCTTTTGCGGAAATAGTAATAACATCACCTTGAGTCATGTTATTAGCCATAGTGACTTTTTCTATACCTTCTATGCCTGTGCTAATAAAAGTTTGTGGTTCGCCTGCTGTTGGAGTAGCATTGTAATTATATCCCGAGAAAGATAAAGTAATAACTGGTTTGACTTGATCAGCTGAAGGACCTACCTCGACTTCTACAATAACTGGTTCGGCTATATTACCCGCCGCATCTTTAGCACTATAATTTATTGTATGAATACCTGAAATCGTAGTGTTAACAGTATCTAAAATTTCTGCTAGTGGATCTAAAGTAATTGCTCTACCTTGAGCATCTAGCATCGATTTTGTACCGTCCGGTTTGATAACAACAGCTTTACCGTTCGGATCTACAATAGTTGTAGTTACGCCTACTGATGTGTCTTTATTATCGGTTGCGGTTGGAGTGGCCGGCATAGTAAAGGTAGCACCAAAATCTACATTATATTTTAATGTAGTCGGAATTTTGATTACTGGAGCCTCTTTGTCTAATTCTGAAACAACATCAACTATGACAGTAAACGTTGCACAGTCTCCTCTAGTCGAATGATTATATCCTTGCCATTGTGAGGCATAATAAGTCAAAGTATGCGTACCTTCTACAGCGCCGAGCTTGGCTACTTCAGCCTTTAATTCAGCATCAGTGTAAGTTTTACCGGTTGAATTGCCAGATGCATCTACTTTATACGGATACAAAGTTGCCCCTAAAACTAAGTCTTTATCGTTGGCATCTTGATGCGGCAATATTTGAGTTTCTACTCCACCCACATTACTTACAATTTTCGAAGGTGCATTACCGGCCCTTAGTGAGTTATCCTGCGCTACAACATCTAGTGCAAGTGTTCCGGTTGTTTCTAGCTTATGCTCCATAGTTGCCGTAGCTAAATCTTCTTGTTCTATACCGTTGTATAAATAAACAGGTTTTAAACTGTCCTGAGTAACGATTGTAAATACAAACTTAGATTTTTTAGTTGGATCAGCTTGACTCGTAGCTATAATTGTTGTTGTGTAATATCCTGGCGTGTTAAATAAATCTTTTTCTTCAACTGTTTGGGATTGATTAGCTATAGATGCCGTATAATTTACTACAATATCCGAAGGTGTATCTGTAGCATACTTAATGTCTAGTGTGTCATTTAGTATACGGAATATTCTAGTGTTCGCTCCCTCTGTTACTGGTTTGCCTGTTCTTTCATCTGTTACTGTTATAACCGGTGCACCTGTTGTATCAACCTGTTCGTCGCCAACAGTAATATTTAGCGTAAACGTAACCATAGGTGCCACGCCATCTGTAATTGTGTACACGGCTTTGTACGTTCCAGGCGTATCTCCAATGGTAGCTACTTTAGCATCGGTTAACTTTATACCATCCGCATTAGTTACAGCTCTGTTAAACTTAGCCATCGAAGCATTATCGATTCCTTGTACATCCGGATTAAAAACTTCACCTCTTTTCAAGGTTAAATCAGCAGTTACCGGTGCTTTTGTTCCATTATAATGAATTTCCGGCGCTTGTGTGTCGGTTACGGTTACAATAACTTCAAAATCCGCAGTATTTCCAAAAGCGTCTGAAGCGTTATAAACTAGTTGATACGTACCCGCTAGTTTAGTAACATCATCAGTTTCCCATAAAGTATTTGAGTTTAAGAATCCACCTGGTTTTCTAACAATAGTATACGTATATTCTAATTCTCGGCCTTTAATATCTGTGATGGTTACAGGTGGTTCAATAAATTCCTCAGCAACCGCAAATGTTAATTTAGCATCATCGGCTACTTTAAAGGTAATAGGATCAGCTTTTGCTGCTTCGGCCACAACAACCGTAAGAATTAACTCCGAAGTTGAGCCATCATGAGTCGCTGTATAAGTAATCTTATACTCTCCTGCAGTATTTGCCATATACGCAAGAGTTCTTTCAGTATCTGACGCATCTTTAATTACCGGAGTTAGATCTACTGGTGCAGCATCGTTTACTGTGTATGATCCAGCCAATACTAGAGGCGTATCACCTTCTGTCATGTTGATTGTTTTATTTCCTGAAGCTTCAGTATAAGTAGTTGGAGTACCATCTTGTGTTACAATTACACTTATAACCGGTTTCTCAATTGCTGTAACTTCTTTGATTACAATGTTAAAAGTTTGCTCAGCTGTATTTCCAGACGTATCTTCAGCTGTATAAATTGTTGCATAAGTGCCTAATTCAGTTAACTCAGTGATGGTTTCTTGATCAGGCATTACTGATGTACCTTTTTTAATTACTTTTGTTGGAGTAATAGGACCACTTTGCTTATCTATTGCAGTAACCTCTAGATGAGCTAACACAAATGGAGTACCTTCATTTACTAAAAATGTATTCCCATTTACAATCTCTATATTAGGTTCTGTAGGACCTGTATAATTAAATGTTATTTCAGGTTTTTCGAAATCTCTAACAGTTAATGTAGCTGTAATGCTTGTTATTAAAGTAGCATCGGTCGAGTCAGCCACGGACCAAGTAACAGTATATTTACCAGGCACAGTCAAAACTTGTTCTATAGCACCAGTTATCGGATCGTTTACAGTTTCACCTAAAACATTTTCGATTCGTGTAATTGTTCTTGTTATTTGACTAGCATCTACTGGTTGGCCGTCATCGGTTGCTGTCGGAGTCAATGAAGTAACGGATATAGTTGGTGATTGAGTTGTAAGTTCGGATAATTCAAAATTAGCACTATAACTAGGACCGTCGCCATGAGTAATTGTAAGTACTGGTTTTTCATTAGCGACTACAGTTACGTCCAAAGTTTTAGTAGTTGTTCCTTTTTCCGGTGTGCCATCGGTAGCGTAATAAGTGATAATATAATCGCCTGCTTCAGTAAAAGTATGTGGTACATTTATAGCTACTCGCTCAGCCTCAGCAAAAAAGGCCACACCTTTTTTAGCTACGCTGTATTCTATAAGCACAGGATAATTTGTTGCATCTGCCTCGCTCATGTTCTCCGCATCTGGATCGATAGCTGTTAATTTAGGTACGGTATAAGGACTGTTTACTGAAGCATTCGGTACCTCAAGTAAATAATCGTTAAAAACAGGTGGTTGATTTTCTCTAACTACTATTTGTATCGGAATTGGATTAGCTTTATTTGTAGTTCCAATTAAAACATAAGTCGCAGTATGAGTTCCAGGTTTTGTCGTGTCAATTACAGGATTGCCAACTAGTGAATAATTTCCAATAGGCTTTATTTCCGAATATGTTTTTTGTAAATCAGGTTCCACTATAGTTACTTCATATTCAACACTGTTTGTAACATCAGTAGACTCTAAATCCAAAATTTGAACTACTGGCCAAGGATATTCTTCACGCATGTATGTCACTTCTTTAGTATAATTTGGATCTACCCAAATAGTATGAGTAACACTTTCAGCAGTCACTATGACATTGATAGTTTTCTGAGCAGAGATTGCTGGAGGATTACCATTATCAGTAGCGGTATAAACAATTCTATAACTGCCAGGTGTTGCAAAATCATACGTAGAATTTGATTCCAATTGTGCAGCTGTAACTACTTTCACATTACCATTAAAAACATCGTAAGTAATAGTTACTATATCTCCAGCATCCGGATCCTTCGCTATTAATTGAGGAATGCTAAATACGCCAATTGACTCATTATAAGTAGTTTTAAAAATTTCTTCAAATATCGGTGGTTTATTTCCAACAACATTTAACTTATGCGTTCTAGGTGTTGCTTCCAGGCCATTATAATTAGCCATATAAGTCATAGTATACATACCTGCACCTTGGCTACGAATAGTATTCATTATGGCTTCTGCATTTGACGGTACTAAGTTTGTTATTCTAGAGGATGCGAATTGAGCATCTTTTACTATTTCTGCGGTGAAAGAAAGAGCAGTGCCTGCTTCTGCAGTTACATCAGTTCCTCTATAAGAAATTGAAGCCATTGGCCATGTATAAGCTTCAAGATTATTTAAGGCTACTTCTAAACTTGTTGGCAACTCAAGTAAATTAATATTTAATGTGGCGGCTAGGACCATTACATTAATTGTAAATATTGGTGTTGGATCGCCTTCAAGAGTGTATGTAATAACATAATTACCTTCAGTATCATCTATTTCGTCAATTGATCCAGTCCAATTAACATCTTCTTTTTTGGTTACTGTTGGCTGTGCTGATAGAGTGCCTTCTACACCAGTTTTTAGTGTAGCAACAAAATCACTTCCTTTAATACCGGATCCAGCATACATAGGAGTTATACTATCTCCATTTAGGTAACTTACGCCTTTATAAGTAAGTTCCATTTTGTCAGCTACTCGAACAGTTAACTTATAAACTGGCTCACTATTACCATCCGTGGCGAAATATGCTACGGTATAAGTTTCATCGACATTAACACGGCTACCTCTGGCTTGTCTAGCCTCGATAACCTGAAGTTGAAGTTCTTGATTATTTAGGGTAACTTTTGTATCGAGAGGTATAGTTCCTTCTGGATCGAAAGAAACGACAGGTATCTGATATTTATCTGCGGTACTGATTTGTTTTTCAACTTCTAGCGCAGCATAAGGATAAAAAGAAGAAACGTCAACGGACTCGCCGTTTACAAATATTTCGGTAATGGTATAATCGGATGGATTCTCCAGGTCAGCGACGGGCATTTCCTCATATTCTGGAAGCATATTACCTGGAAGGTGTTCTGGATCTGTATTGCTATCATCCATAAACCAGTCATCTAGATCATTTTCATCTTCTAACCACTCATCAGGAAAGTAATAATCATCGTTGTCATCGGAATCGTCGTCTGAACCATCGGTATCATCTATAAGCGGATCACTTTCAAGCATTTCCTCTTCTTCAAGAATATCTTCAAAATCTAGTAAATCGTCCTCAAAGTTAAAAAAGATCTCTTCGAATTCTGTCGGATTATCAAATGGCTGAGCCATTGTAGGTATATTGAGTGAGAATGAAGTTGTTGCCATTAATACGGCAAGCTTTCTTTGTAATTTACTCATTTATTATACTCCTTTTTTTTATTGTTAAAAACAATTGTAGAAGCCTTGAATTATGTATAAATAAATAATGTCATCCTATTAAAGAAAATAGTTTTTATCAAGACAAATAAATAATGTTATTCCATTGAAACAAATAGTTTGTTATCAAGACAAATAAGTATGCATGACTATCTGAATATATAAATTATACAGTAAAAATAAAAATAGCCAAAATATAATGTATAATGAATAGAGATATTTTAACTGTTATAAATCTATTTGTCAAGAACACTAGCAACTTTTTTTTTAAAAAATTTCCAACTTGACCACTATATATAATAAATTTTTTTTTTTTGCTGTTTTGTTATAGTATTTTTATCTATTTGATTTATTACTAAAATAATATTTAATTTATGCTAGTACAAGAGATGATTTTTTTACAAACAAGTATCTGATATGTAAAAATTATTAAAAATATATTGACTAAAAAGTCGTTATGATTTATAATTAACCTAGTTATTAATCAACCTAGTTAACAAATTGTAAACACATAAATCAGAATACTTAACCAAGTTACTAATCAATCTAGTTAGCAAATTTTAATCTAACAGTAAGGGGGATTAAGCTAGTTACTAATCAATTTAGTTGACAAAGTTAACAAATTTTAATCGAACAATAAGAAGGAGGGAGAAATTTGGCCACAAGACAAGAGATAGAATATGTTCATAAGTTGCTACATGACAATAATCCGAAGGTTCTTTTTGATAAACTAAAAAATGATAATGCAGGTGTTTTTGCAACATTGCGGCATTTATCTAGATCTAAAGGTGCGGTTCGGGCCAAAGATATTAGTGAAGAATTGCATGTAAGTACAGCAAGGATATCAGTCATATTAAGAAAGTTGAGTGATAGAGGATTTATATCGAAGGTACAGAATGAAAAAGATGGGCGATCAACTTTAATAGAAATTACTGAGTCTGGACAACAAATGATCGATTCTCTACATACTCGGATGGATAATACTCTTGCTAAATTGATAGATGAGATAGGCGTTGCTGAGATTGAGAGAGTTTTTCTTATCCTAGGTAGAATTAGAGAGTTGTCTATAGAACATGAGAATGAATTATTAGAAGAAAGCGGAAACGAATAATTAATTTATTCCGTTTGCTTCGGAGCTATCGTTCTCCCGGAGAAATGAAAAATGTGCTCCACAGTCCAACTCCCTCCGTCACTTCGTGACAGCTTTGTCAGTGTTTACAAAATTGCAGGACAGCGGGACCCCACTCTGACCCATCCTTAATATAGAAGATATGCATTTATTTTTGGCTGGGGGTAGGGTCATACCTGGGAACTTAAGAAGCGAAAAACTTCGCATTTAAACTTTGCACTTGTACTTGACCTTGACCTTGATCTTAGCATGCAAATTACGTAGCTAGAGCACCAGAAGAACCCCTCAGTCAGCTTGCGCTGACAGGGGCTGTCGCAATTAAATTCTAAATGACATGAAAACGATACAAACTTGCAAAATTTATAATTTACTTGAAAGCAACAAAATTTTGTATGCACGCTTTCTCCCCCCCTACCCCCCCTCCCGGAGGGGGGTCCCGCTTCCCCGCAATTTTATTTTCTAGGGAAGCTGTCGCCGAGAGTTGTTATTAGATGACGGAAGCTGAATATAATCCTTCGTTTTTGAAGTTAATGCGACAGCCCCAGGGCACCCGTACTTTTAGTTAGCTTTGCCGAAAGATTCTTAAGTTCCCGGCTATGGGGGGTAGGGTTTACAGGTCACAAAATTGCGGGGAAGTGGCCCTGCTCCCCTGGAAGGAGAGCCTAAATAAAATTAAGGAGGCGAACTAGAAATATGCAAAAAATGCTTAAAGAATTAAAAGCAAAAGATTGGATCGTTATTGTTTTAGTTTTTATACTAACGTGCACACAAATATGGCTTGACTTAAAGATCCCCGAGTATATGTCTGGCATCACAATGTTGGTTCAAACGGACGGCAGTGCAATAAGCGAAATCATCCTATCCGGCGTGTATATGTTATTATGCTCATTTGGCGGATTGCTAATAGCCATTATCATAGCGATAGCGGTAGCCTATACCTCGGCTAATTTCTCATTCAACCTGAGAGAGAAGATTTTCAAAAAAGTAATGTCGTTTTCAATGAAAGAGATAAACGATTTTTCGGCGGCTAGTTTAATTACAAGAACAACGAATGACATCACTCAAGTTCAGATGCTCATCGTCATGGGCATGAACGCACTTATTCGGGCACCGCTCACAGCCGGCTGGGCTGTTTACAAGATAGCGGGTAAGAACATGGTATGGACCATGGCAACAATTATAGCAGTGTTTATACTATTACTTATTATTGGAAATTGTATAAGATTAGCAATTCCTAAATTTCAACAATTACAAGAATTAACCGACGACATAAACCGTGTTACCAAGGAAAACTTAGATGGACTTAGCGTTGTTAGGGCCTACAATGCGGAAGCATATCAGAATGGCAAATTTAAAGTAGCCAATGATAACTTGACCGATGCGCATATATTTGTGACTAAAGTTATGTCTTTATTGATGCCGACTGTTCAAGGTACGAGTAACTTTTTAGTCTTGGCTATATACTTTTTAGGTGCCATACTTATAAACGCAGCTATTGGGATGAACAAAATGATTTTATTTTCAGACATGGTAGTTTTCTCTTCTTATGCGATGCAGGTTATCATGTCCTTTATGATGTTGGTCATGGTTTTCATGATGCTACCTCGGGCCTCTGTATCCGCAAAAAGGATAGCCGAAATATTAGAGACTGAAGAATCTATAATACCGGGCCAAGTTTTAGATGGAAAACAAGATCAATTAGGCGAGATAGAATTTAAAAATGTAAATTTCAAATATGGAGATGGGCAAGATTACGTCCTAAAGGATATCAGTTTTAAGGCCGAAAAAGGCGAGACTGTAGCATTTATAGGGTCGACGGGATGTGGGAAAACAACATTGGTGAATTTAGTCCCTAGATTCTACGACGTAAATTCCGGCGAAGTACTAGTAAATGGAGTAAACGTAAAAGATTATGAAAAGAAAGCTTTAAATAAATTAATCGGATACGTTTCGCAAAAAGCGATATTATTTTCGGGAACGATAGCAGAGAACATAACATACGGCACAGACTTTTATGGTCCGGACTTTAATAAATCGGATTCTAAAGTGCATTTAAATGAAGGTAAGCAAAAAGAAAAAGCGGATTCTATAGTGCATTTAAATGAAGGTACGCAACAAGGAAAAGCGGATTCTATAGTGCATTTAAATGAAGGTACGCAACAAGGAAAAGCAGATCACCCAGAAGGTCATGGAGCAGATCACCCAGAAGGTCATAGACCAGGTCATCCAGAAGGTCATAGATCAGGTCATCCGGAAGGACATAGCGTGCTTTTAAATGAAGCTAAGCAACAAGGAAAGGGTTATGGAGAAACATCACACGCTCAAAGATTCATATCTCAGCAAAAAGGTACACCAGAGAATGAATTGGCCTTAACTGAAGCCTTAGAAACATCTCAGGCAAAAGAGTTCGTATCTCAGCAAACCGGCAAACGTTATGGCATAGTATCACAAGGCGGAAGCAACTTCTCCGGTGGCCAAAAACAACGCTTATCGATAGCTCGAGCTATATACAGAAAACCGGCCATATTAATATTCGATGATTCCTTCAGTGCACTGGATTACAAAACGGATAGAGTGTTAAGGCAAGAGTTAAACCGAAGAGCAAAAGATAGCACGAGATTGATAATCGGCCAAAGGATAGGAACAATAAGAGACTGCGACAAGATCATTGTTTTAGACGGTGGTGAAATAGCGGGAATCGGAAAGCATGCAGAACTTTTGAAAACTTGCGAAGTATATAAGCAGATAGCGCTTTCACAGTTATCAGAGGAGGAGTTAGCATGAAAAAAGAAGAATATGAATTTGGAGCATACAAAAACGAAGGTGGCCCCGGCGGACCAAAAGGAGGTGGCCCCGGTCGAGGATTTAATCCCGGCGAAAAACCCAAGGATATAAAGGGAATAACCGGCAAGCTAATAAAATATATAAGTTCGTATCGAGTGATCATGATATTAGCGATCCTGTGTGCATTCGCCAGCGCTATCTTCACCCTATTCGGCCCCCAATTTTTAGGTCAAGTAACAGACGCTATCTCGATCGGAATCCAAACTAACCAGCCGATAGATATGACGGCTATATATTGGTTATGTGGTGGCCTAACAGCGATATATGTGATTAATTATGTATTATCAATTTGGCAAGGGTTTATCATAGCAATCGTAATGCAAAAGTCTGCTCAAAGTTTACGTCAGGATATATCGACCAAAATTAACAGACTACCAATGAAGTACTTTTTTGCTGGTACAAAAGGCGATGTCCTATCTCGAGTAACAAACGACGTAGACACGATTGGCCGATCCTTTTCGCAATCGATCGGAACATTTATAAGAGCTATAACGTTATTCTTAGGGACAATAGTTATGATGTTGATAACCAACATAGTGATGACGATTGTTGCAGTCTGCTCGACAGCAATTGGATTTGTGTTTATGAAGCAAGTAATGAAGCGATCCCACAAATATTTTAGAGCACAGCAGAAGACGTTAGGCCTCTTAAACGGCCATATAGAAGAGATGTTTGCTGGGCATACGGTGGTGAGAGCCTATAATGGAGAGGTCGAAGCGATCAGAATATTTAACGAGCACAACATTGGCTTAAAGAGTACGGCATTTAAATCGCAAGCATTATCCGGATTGATGATGCCAGCAATGGGATTTATAGGGAACTTTGGATATGTATGTGTGTGTCTAACTGGTGCTCTATTAGCAGCAAGTGGTCATATAACATTCGGAGTTATTGTAGCATTTATGTTGTACATTAGGTTGTTTACTCAGCCTTTAAACCAAATTGCTCAGTCTATGCAAAATTTACAATCCGCTGCTGCGGCGGCAGAACGTGTATTTAATTTTCTAGAAGAGGAAGAGTTAGAGAACGAGGACGGTAAGTCGGAAAAAATTGAAGAACATAGAGGTGAAGTCGAATTCAAAAACGTCAAATTCGGATACCTACCAGACAAAACTATAATCAAAGACTTTTCATTCAAAGCTGAACCGGGCAAAAAAATTGCTATCGTCGGACCAACCGGTGCCGGCAAAACAACATTAGTAAATTTACTAATGCGCTTCTACGAAATTAATGATGGCCAAATTTTAATCGATGGCGTAAACACCAAAGACATAACCAGAGAAGAAGTGCACGATCAATTTTGCATGGTGCTACAAGATACTTGGTTGTTTATCGGTACTCTAAGGGAAAACCTAATTTATACCACCAAAAATGTATCCGAAGAAGATCTAATGAGAGCAACCAAAGCGGTGGGGTTACATCACTTTGTTAAAACTCTCCCACAAGGTTATGACACTATTCTAAATGACCAGATAAATTTATCCGAAGGTCAAAAACAGCAAATTACCATAGCTAGGGCCATATTGGCAGATAAGAAAATGCTGATTCTAGATGAGGCTACGTCATCCGTAGATACAAGGACAGAACAGATTATTCAGTCGGCTATGGATGAACTGATGAAAGGTAGAACGAGCTTCGTTATAGCTCATAGATTATCCACAATTAAAAATGCCGATACTATTCTCGTCGTTAAGGATGGGGACATTATTGAACAGGGATCCCATGTTGATTTGTTAGCACAAAATGGATTCTATGCTGATTTATATAACGCTCAATTTGAACAATAATTTATATGTTGGAGACTTCAGATATTTTTGGAGTCTCTTTTTTTGTTTAAGTGCTAAGGTCAAGGTCAACGGATAGAGTAAAGAGCGAAGCGACACTGCGAAGCAGACAGATAGAGTAAAATTATCGAAGGAAGGATAGAGCATGGAGTGATAACTAAAAGGTAGCGCGCACTTAGGCCTTCCTCTTGAGGAAGGTGGCCGCGAAGCGGACGGATAGAGTTGCAGCGTAGCTGCGCCCTTGACCTTCTCAAGTGAAAATATTGGATAAAATTGCAGCGAAGCTACACTACTTAACCTTAAAGAATGAAAGTGACGGATAGAATAAAATATTTTTTTTATCCTCATTTTTCTAAAACAGTGAAGTTTTTCCATAAAATACCGATACATTATTTTAGACGGATGCCAATCACACGGCTCCGCAAATTTCCCAAATTAAAACAGATAGATAATAAATAATTTTCAAAATACGAAGGAGATGAACATATGTCTTTATTAAACAAATGTCAAAAACAGATTGCTTTAGCAATTATAGCCTCTTCTGGCCTCGCCATTCCGGCTGAGCTAATAGCAACACAAGACGTAACGCAAGAGGTACCCACTTCTATCGCAACCATCATGGCTGAGTTAAACTTAGTCGCAGAAATTGACGCGACAAAAGAACCATTAGATGATATCCTAAAAAAATCCATCACCTTATTAGAGCTTCCTACTTCTACCATCGGTGGTTTGGATTTAGATCCCGGTACATACTTTATAGATGAAAACAATCCTGACTTAGTTAAATTAAAGAATCTTCTAAATATAGATGGTAATTTTGATACTGGTGGAGCCTCAACTGTAATATCAGAATTTGCCAAAGAACTAAAGGCTCTTAATACAAAACTATATCCTGCATCTGCAACCGCTGATCTTCCGGATTTTGAAAACGCTACCGCAGACGACGACTTAACAGACGGCGCAGTTAAAAACAGTAGCACCGTCGGCGACGATTATCTTTCTCAAATTCAAAAATTACAAAAATTGATTCATATTGTTGATGCTCATTTAGACCTTTCTTCTCTTCCAGATTTAAATTATGAGAATATTCTTTATGGTGAAAATAAACATAATATATATGGCGGATCCAAGTTCGATGGAGCTTTAAAATTTGTTTATGTTCCAAAAAACTTATCTACAAATTACCCTGTAGCGGACTTAATCTGGCCGGCTAGTGGTAAACCCGATCATATTAAATTAGCCGTTAGGAATACTTCCGATACTAGTGGTAAGGATCCATTTGTAGATGAAAACAATTTATTTGGTATAAATCAAGTTGCATATGAGCTAGAAAGCGATAACTCATTAGGTCATATTAATTTGACTGATTATTTGTCTATAACTAATAACACTGAAGAGTTATATGAAGCAATAGTAGAATATATAATTCTTGATGAATATACTGGTAAACAAAATCAATTAAATTTAGTATTAAGATATATTGAATCTATAGAACCTATATCGCTCACTCAATCTATGTCTAGAGCTATTACTTCTGATGTTACTATTAATGGCGATTTGAGTATTTTGACTGCAACTACAGCCGTGCCGATTTATGTTAGTTCCGCACACGGTGCCAATTTATCTTCTAACCAACATTGGGTGGCTCCACAAATATTCGATGCTTTAAATGAATCTCTTAATGAAGCTGTTGAAATTATTATGAACATTTATAAAGATACCAAAATAAGTACGAATGATTTTGAAGATAAATTCAAGGCATCCGTTGAAGTCATATTTGCTGATACGTCTATTCCAAATGGCGAATCCGAATCATCTTATGAGAATAAGGCTGCTCTTCCGAATGAAACATATTATGATGATACTAATCTTGTAATAACCGGAACTGCTGAGAACCACTCTACTATGGAAGATTTAACACAGACATTTGACAATTTGCTAAACTCTTATGAATCATATATCGCTTGGGCTAAAAATCAAACAGGTACAGCAGACTTAACAGTAGATATCAAAAAAGCTAATTTACCTTTAGAAATTGCTAAAGCTATGTTAGGTCTAAAACTGGTCTCAGCACCAATTCCAACTAATCCAATGAGTTCTATTGACTTTCAGATGGACGATGGCTTTAGTTTAACGAGTCCTGTATATTTATATGTAAGAAAAGCCACAGCTAATGACGTGGCAAATGGCGAAATATCAGCTTTCAATTCGACGGTCAATGCTACTTTGGGCGAATATATTTTAGCCACCAAAGATACCGCTGAAAATATTTTAGCATACAATCCTTCTGCTCAAATGCCAACTTGGGACGGCTTAACTGAAGGCACAGATTATTTTATCGGCCCTGTAATATGCGATGATCCTTATTTAGTCGGTAAGGAAGAACTTGAGATTCCTAAAACTGGTCTGACTAATGGCACAATGGTAACCAAGGAAATAACAACTAAATATATTACAACGGCGGAGGTGGAAAACTATTTAAAATTATTAACACCTCTAGCTAACGAATTAGAAAGGTATAATGGTACTGATCCGAATGGCAACAAACTTCACGGCGATCAATATTCGCTCGAACTACAAACCGGCTCAGCAGAAGTAGATAACATCACTAAATTGGGCAAGTCTATGAATGATATTTCGGCCTTTATAGAAACTATAGAGCTTCATGAAGGACAGAAACATCAAAAAGAAGAAGCCCTTGATGATTTAAGGAAATTATTACTTCATTTAGGTTATGGCACTATGGAAACTGATGGAAATGGCGACGATGTATTTACGCCGGTAAATCCTACCGAGCCTACTGACTGGGACGATATACCTTTAAACGATATCGAGATTGCTAATGGCACATCGAATCAAGGCGTAACCGCTAAGGAACCAAGTTTTGATGTATCAACAAATGAGGACGAGCTGGTAGACATTGCTAATAATCCACGAACCAATTTTTACGATATCTCTGACGTTGCAGGAATAGATCTTACGGACAGCACTTATTGGGTATCCGAGGATGCTAGCGATGCATTAAATGCTGCAGCAACTAGAGTACATAATTTACTTCATTCAAAATATATAACTTGCACAGAAGCAGATATAAATAATGGCACCAACAGAAGTTATACTGCGACTACTACTCCTGGCGGTACTGATCCAGTATTAACTACAGCGAATGATTATAAATTCTATACGACCGATTTAGTTAAAGCCGAAGTGAAAAAGCTAAGCGATGCTTTAGTAGCTTACGATAACGGTGCTAAACCTGGTGCACAAACTGCGTTTTCGGATATTTTAACCACTTTGGAGTCTTCTAAACCTTCCGGAGAGGATGATTTCTTCACTCCAGCTACTAAAGATGCAACCGGTAAAATTACGACTCAACGACAAATGAATTTTACCAACGGTAAAACTATTATCTCTAAGGATGGTATTTTCGCTGTAACCAGAGAAATGTTAGGTTCGGATAAAGCTACCAGTGAAGGAATAAGTCTAATAGAAAATTTGAAACTAATAACTAGCCTTTCTGCAACACCGCCTACTCATTATGTTTCGGCCACAGACGTAGATGAGTTAGAAACAGCATTAGGTACATTTTTAACCGTCTTAGATTTAAAAGATAAATTCCAAAGTTATGCGAGTAATGCTACAGACCCGGATTTCTTAGCAGAGGCTAAAAAATTCGCAGAATTATTTACGTCAGGTGAACTAGTTTCATTATCCAGTGGAGTAACCACAGCTTTAGACGCTTTTAAAGAAAAACGTATTCCAATAATACCTTTTGCTATTCCAAGAAAGGCCTTACAAGACGATATCGCTATTCAGCGTGGTGACGTGTGTATAGATAAAGATAATGGAGTAATTTATTTAGATTCACATTTTACTACTTTATTCATATCCGATGATAACGGCTATACCGGAAAAACATATAATGCTACTAGTAAGAAGTGGACGGATGCAGCTCTAGAGGATGGCGACAAATGGATTTCATCCACGGATCTAAAAGCATTCAACACTGCTATCGAAAAAGCGGAGGCCATTATAACCGAAACTTTACCGACAGCTTATGGAATAAATCAGGGTAGCGACTCAACGAACCTGGAAGATGATACAGCCAACCCAACAGCGGAACTGGCTACCGACGTAGAAAATAATCTTGCTAGCTCAACTCCGAGTGCATACGCACAAGTAGAATTTAATCAGTCAGCATATAATAAAATAGTCGAAGCTCACAAATCCGGGACAGATTATTTTAGTGCTGCCAAAAGTGAACTGGCGCTAGCTGCAAGGGCATTTACGGCCGCTCAAGCTGATCGCAATCCAAAAGCTCAGTTGGCCCAAGATGCTTACGACGCATTTAAACTAGCTGTAGGTGAAAGTTATACAATTGCCGAAGGATCTGCTATTCCGACTACTCAAGCAGAGTTAGGTTATGTTTTAACTTCTGTGGGAACAGCACCGTCTGACATAACGGGCATAAAAGCAAAAGTTTATGGAATTAAAGATATCGATGGCAATGTAACAGATTATTTCCCAGTCGGTGTTTATGTAGTTGACGATTATTTAGGTATAGTAAATCCGATTACAGGAAATTTATATGGAAAACTCGCTGATACCGTCGGTACTCCTACTACTGAAGGTGGTTCTGATAGTTCTGCACCAACTAAATTTGTACACCTCGACGCTGCAAATGAATTTGTGGCCGCCATCGAAAGCGTAGATAACTTTTTAGACAAGTCAATGACAGAGCATTTTATAGCGTATGAAAATAATAATACTTATTTCGATAACGTCTTAACCACTTTACGAGCTGCTGAGACTAAATTTGTTGCTGCCTGTAAAGATCATGTGGCCGACGATTATGTGGCTGCATATACACTTGTTCAAGATCAAATTGTAAATAGCGCTACTCCTGGTTTGGCAGATATTGTTGCTAACTTCACGCCAGTCAATGACAGCACTTTAGTTACTGGAGCAGTGACAGCAACTCTGGCTCCGGGTCTTAACACTGATGTTGCTAAACCTGGTGCTAACACTGACCTTCACGTAATATTGGATAAAGCTCATATTGCATTGAATGCTGCTACTGGAGGTGTTTATGAATCTTCTGACGGAGTTCATCATGGCACTGGTGCTATAGCTACAGGAGACCATTGGGTTAGACCAGAAATGTTTGCTAACTTAAAAGATGCCATCTGGAATGTTCAATCCCTTGCTATTTCGGCAGCAAAACTTACCCCAAACCATATAACAGGTTACGCATTGGATCCGACTAATTATTTTGCGAGCCAGTTGAAGAAAATTGGGCTAGATAAAGCTATAGAGGAATTCAAATTAGTTAAAGTTGAGAATGGTGCTACCGCAAGTGACCATGCCGTATGGATCACGGCAGCGAAAGAAATTCTGTTTGGCGATGATATAGTACTTGGAGGAACAGGTACAAATGCTGACGCAAACACAAGTTTATTAACAGATGGATTCGACGTTCTTACATTAGGCCTTTTAAAAGAAGTTGATGTTGACCCGGACGATGGACTAAACAATACTGAAATACAGTCATTAACTAATCCAGATAATTATTATTATTTCGAGAAAGCTTATATTGACGCACTAAGCACAGCCTTGGCTGAACTAGAAGCTGCTGTGCCTAGTACCGGCGACCCAAGCTCAGCTGAGCCAGTTAAAGCTCTCGCTGAACTAGTTGGGCAACAATATGAGAATAAAAAAGTCATATCCGCACTGAATAATCCAAAGGTTGATCTATACAATAATTATATAGAAACTAAAAAAGCTTTATTGGATGAAAATGGCCAAGAAATTTTACCTAGTAATAATCAAGGAGCAAACATTCAGGATACTAGGTACTGGGTAACTTTGGCTACTTTGGACACCTTAAAAAATGCTATCTCAACCACCGAGGATTTATTAAACCAAACAGGAACACCGAAGGCGCAAGAAGCGATTTATGAAAATCAGCTTAAAAATCAAATAGCAGCTAACGATAGAAGCGTAAATTTCGAGGCTAAGCCAGGCCTAGCCAACGCTGCTACCATGGCGAAATTGACCGAAGACAAGGAAGCATTATTAGAAGAGATAAATAAAGCAACAGAATTGGGCGGAAGTCAGCCTTATAAAGAAGATGGTACACTCGACAGCAATGGCGTTGTAAGTGACAAAGCTATTGTAGAAAGTACCAAATTCGGTATCGACGTTAATGGCGAAGACCGAGATAGCAATTTGGTTCCGGATTCCGGAGATAGATGGACTAGCATGGCAGCTATCACTGCGATTAACAGAGCCATTACTACAGCAGTAGCTGCTTACAACAATGCTGCGGCAACAAGTAGCACTATATTGGCAGCGAAAAGTACGCTAACCAATGCTATAAATGTATTTGAAAATGGAGCAAAATACGGAACAGCAAGTACTTATACTAAAGTAGTAACAGATATGGCCACCTATATAACAAACGCACAAGAAGGCAACGCCGGCTACGCATCTGAGGATCCAGAAAACGCTGCACCGATTATCGCAGCGGATAGTGTAGTAGAAAGTACATTTGGCGGAGCGGATGTTTCTCCATCTCTATTATGGACTACGAGAGCTGAAAAAACTAAAATAACGAACGCTATTACTGCAGCCGAAAGTATACTTTCAGATAAGGCGAATATTTCTTCCGGTAACGTAACTATAGCCTTACCACAATTAGTTACTGAGTTTAACAAACTTAAAACCGCTTACGAAAACTTCTACGGCAGAGATATTAATGGTCAAAAAATTGATTCTATAACAGCGAAAGCAATGCCAGGCACAGACGGAATTGAAAGTATCGAACTTAAAAAGTTTATAGAAACTTGTGTCGACGTAATCAATGAAGTTGTTTATCTTCCGGGAGCAAATAAACCTAATTATACTTATACTACGTTCGATGGAACACCATTAAATGAATATAGTTTCGATAGATGCGACATAACAAATCCAGCTAGTCCGAGGTATATCAATGATACAGAAAACCCAAGTGCAGCTGGAGGATCTAGTATGGATACACACATTAGTTCCAAGGCAAATGGGATAGATGTTCCAGCTAGAGCAAAATGGGCAAGTGCAGTTAATTTCAATAAATTTGCGTTAGCAATAAATACGGCACAACTAGCGTTGGATAAGTTTGAATCAACAGCAGATAGTGCGCAAAACCAGCTTACGCTAAACAATGCTCTCACAACATTGAAGTTGGCCAAAGATAATTATGAAAAGAGCATAGTAGATAAGATAGAAGGGGCCACAGAATTAGCGTATCAAGTATCTTACAAAAGATTATATGACGCAGTAAATGCGGCCTATGCTTTAGTAGGAAAATTGGGCCAAGATGTACCATCTTATAAGACAATAGTATCAACTAGTATAGTAGGCAAAACAATCAAGCCAAGTGCTACAAACGATGGAGGGGACGTACCGGCGAGTATGGCCTGGGTGTCAACAGCAGCGTATAACAATTACCTAAATGCTATCCAAACTGCATCGGATATGCTAAAAAATCCAACAGCGGTAACAGCGACTTTAGATAGGGCGCTAGCAACGCTAAACACAGCCACCGCTGCAGTAACAAAATCAGCAAAAATTGGTATGGACAATATCAAATCTGCTAAAGAACTTACATTGAACAATGCTATAACTTCAGCTAACAATCTTATCAATTTTGGTATCGCTACTTTTACTCCGGGTTCAACGAGCAAAGGTCCTTTAGCCGAAAGTAATAACGGTACGGATATATCAGCAGCAAGAAATTGGACAACACCTGTTTTGTACACTAATTTAAATACCGCATTAGTTAATGCCAAAAATACAAAGAACAATATAAGTACGGCTACTTTAGCTAGCTTAGATACAATAACAGCAAATCTTAATAAGGCTATAACAGCGATTGGCACACCGAAATCTGGTACACTAACAAAAGGTTCGGATTCCGAACAAGCGTCGATAGCAAGAAGTGAATTAAAAATATTAATTAATGAAGCGTTAGCATTATCTAAAATTAAGACCAGTGCTAACAACGGTACCGATGTTCCAGAAGGAACTGATTGGGTAACTTCAGAAACCATTGATGAGTTTGAAACCTACGAAGGAAGCAGTGCATCAGCAGCACCGACTCGATTTATACAGAATGCTTACAACGAAGCATTGGCGGCCCACAACAAAAAGTACGCAGCTGATGAAGATTCGGGCCAATCCTTAGAGGCAGTATCCGAAGCGGCTTATGATTTGGCTAAGAGAGTATTACAACATGCGATCGACCAATTTACTAATATCCGAAATAATCTTACACCGATTGATGGAACTAGTTGGACAGCCAGCGATTCGGTAGCAATGAGTGGCGGATCAGGAAGCTCCAACGCTATCAAGGAGGCAAGAGCAGTATTAAAAGAGCGAATAGATGTAATAACAGCTGTGGTAAAAAATACGCTAGAATCATCCGACGGAGACAATGTAGCAGATGGCCGATATTATGCTGGCTCCTCCGACATCGATACGATAGAAACCGCATTGGCCAATGCAACATTAGCTTGGAGAGATACAAAAAAATCTGAGAAGGAGTTAACTTACGGATCCGAAGATGGAGATACCGTAGCTAGCGATCAAGATCCTAGTACTGATGCTAACAAAGCAGGTAGACCAATTAGTGCATTAGGAATATTAAATGCTGCGTACGAAATATTTGCAGGCGTAGATGATAACAATTCTGCTAATGGCTCTGTAGCTAAAGGTTCAGAAAAGCGTAAACTAAAAGGTGCTCCGGATAAAGCTACTGCGCACGAATACTCACCACTTGGTTTAGCTTCTAAAGCTGTTGTAAATTTATTGACTGGAGATGATATTCCTACGATACCAGTAGATTTTGTTTTAGATTCTAGCGGTGTTATTGACGCAGCCGGTAATGCAGGAGCATTGGCAGAAGTTACGGATATCGAATCTTATATTAAAAAGTTAATAGATAATGCTATAAATAATTCTAGCGTAACTGTTGAGGTGACATTCGATAGCGACGATGTTTATACAGGACCAACTAATGCCGCCGAAGGCTCCATCTCTGCGTTCGCAGTTGTATTAACAGAGCCAGGTAATACGGTAGCTGATGAATGGACTATTAAAGCAGTAGCCTCCGGTACATCTCCAACTGCACCAAAATTTGAAACAGAGGAGACATTAAAAGTAAATATAGCGAAAGTAGAAGAGAAATGGAATGAGGTAACGAAAGCCGATATATTCAACGCTGCGTCGGTAATCTTGGCCGAAGATAGTCCGTTAGATGTGGATCACTATGCTTACGATTCTACTTTAGCAAGTGCGGGTGATGGATCTGCCACAAAACTTATAGCGAAAACTTTGAAAAAACAGATTGAAGAGTTGATTGATAATCCAGCTATAACAGTAACCATTTATGAGAAAACAGCGGCGCTTAGTACTAGTGTGGCTGGTGGTATAGACACTGCGACTGCTGAAGATCTTACTGCGGCAACAGGCGATGACGCAATTGCAAAAGACCCGGTTCCAGCTACGGCTGAGAAAGAAGGAACGGCGGGAGAATTTGAGTTTAAAGTTAAGTTATCAATTCCTTATGATCAAACTACTGCACAAGCTAGTCGAGCACTTGACAATTCAGAAATCGAAGGCAAGCTTATCGAAGTTACACACGACGATTCTAGTGCGGCCGGTGAGGATCCAGAAGTTTATACAGTATTAACAAAGGATACCCTAAAAATATCGATCGAGGCAAAACCGTATACTAACCCATCTACTGCGGATACAATTGCGGTGGTCGAAGCACAAAAGGCCGTGCCAAGTAGTACGACATTTACAATAACAAATACATTGGCGGAGCCAGGGAATACGCTAGCGTTGGCTAATGCCCAAATTAGTAAGCAGGTTAATGATCTATTATCAGATGAAGATGCTAGTACTCATGATCCGGAGTTAGTGAAGCAGATTACATTTGAAATAGTAGAAGACTTAACTAGTACGGGATTTGTAGCACCAACCAAATCCGGAATTACTGGAGCTGCGGATGGAAATTATGCTTTCAAAATTAGATTTAAACAAGGTGATGCGGAAATAACTACGACTGCATTTACGGTAGCAGCAATAGCGCAAACCCCGATCGATGCGATAGAAGAATTTAAGGCCGAGATAGAGAAGTTCGTAGAGTTTGCGAAGAAGACAACACTCGGAAGTAATGATGCATTAGAATTAACGGACAAGAATGCTATGACGAGTGGAGCGGCGGAAGCGAAGATAATGGAGCATATAAATAAGCATAAGCCTACAGCGAGTGGATATACGCTACCGAGTGGAACAACAATAGAGGTAGAGAATACAGGATATAAAGCGCCGACGAAATCGACCGTAACGAAGCAGGGAACGAATGGATGGATAACATTTGTGGTAAGATTCACGAGTGGAACGGGAGAAAATGAGAAGGTAGAAGAAACATTCGAGATATATACAAGTATAGAAGCAAGCAAGTATGAAGCGAATGCAGTATCTAATATCTCGGCTATATCAAATATTTCAGCGATATCAGGAATAGAGGGATATGAAACAGAGAGCGAATTAGAGTATTTAGAAGAAAGTTATGAAGAAGAGTATAATGTAGATTATAATGAGGAATTTGAATCCGAAGAGTATGTGGAGAGCTTTGAAGAGGTTGGCCATGTAATAGAAGATATGCATATATTTGAGGACGAGAATGAGATGGATTTTGAATTGGATTTGGAGTTAGAATATGACTTCGAGTTTGATGTAGAAGAAGAAATAGAAGAAGAATTTTTAGTACAGAAAAATATGACGCTAAAAAATTTGGTGAAAAATTTATTTACGAAATTTAAGTTTTAATCGTTTTCTCCGCCATGGCTCTCCTTCTAGGAGAGCTGTCACGAAGTGACTGAGAGGTTAGGAGCGATGCACTAAAAGGTAGTGGCCTGCTCCCCTTCCAGGGGAGCTGTCAGTGAAGCTGACTGAGGGGTCGGTGTCCTGCTCCCCTTCCAGGGGAGCTGTCAGCGAAGCTGACTGAGGGGTCGGTGTCCTGCTCCCCTTCCAGGGGAGCTGTCAGCGAAGCTGACTGAGGGGTCGGTGTCCTGCTCCCCTTCCAGGGGAGCTGTCAGCGAAGCTAACTGCGGGGTCCTTCGGGAGTGGTTACTCCGTAAACACTTTGCATTTTAACTTCGCACTTGTACTTGAACTTTGCACTTGCAAGTTGACTTCCAAAGAAGCGTCCATGTAATAGAAGCTAAGCACTCATCTTAGGCCCGGATATTACTTTATCAATCTACGGAAATAAACTGTGGGGAAGTCGTCCTGCTTCCCTTCCAGAGAAGCTGTCACAACATTGCGGGGCAGCGGTGCCTCCCTCCGGGAGGGAGGTGTCAGCGTAAGCTGACGGAGGGAGAAAGCGCGACTTCTAGTTGTAGTTACTTATGTGATATGTATATAAAATTTGTTTACTTTTAATGGTGGCTCGAAAAAAGCGTACCTTCCAGATTGAATAAAACCCAGATTTACAATAATTAACAAACCAAGAAAAAATTTTTTTCAAAAATAAAGGAGATGAAATTAAATGTCTTTATTAAAAAAGTACAAAAAAACGATAGCCCTAGCCTTAATCGCCTCTTCCGCTACCTCTTTAGCTCCGGCCAAACTTCAAGCTTTAGATTTAGACGGTCTTAAATCCATTTTGGCGACTATAGCAGACCTAGATAGCTAATTAATTATCTTGATATTTAGAACAATTCTATCAGCAGTTCAG
>MDSO01000024.1_pt1 | contig 30995 bp, 30 predicted proteins | sample 1005691 | NCBI WGS metagenome assembly MDSO01 (sample SAMN05526595, study PRJNA338239) | gut metagenome | isolation source: stomach gut content | host: Acanthurus sohal | place: Saudi Arabia: Red Sea | collected 2011-04 | reverse complement strand
TTCATCCTGAGCCAGGATCAAACTCTCGGTTAAAGAAAGTTTGTCATCTGACATTACTTTTTAGTACTTTGATTCTTTAATGAATCGACTGGTCTAGTTCTTGATACTATTTTATTTTCAATGTTCAAATTAACTACTGTTTATATTAACTACAATTTTTATATTAATTTGTCGTTTGTTAGCGAACTTTGTTGTTGTCCTGCTGACTTGACCTATTATGCACTATAATTATGAATAAGTCAACCCTTTTTTAAAATTTTTTTATTTTTTTCTCTCAAACAACTAACTATACATCTCACAAACCTTTGTATTATAAGGCATTTGGTAACATTAAATAATTTCAAATTTTTTCTTCTAAATTGTTTTTAACTATAAATTTTAATCTACTATTTGTCAAACCATCTTTTTATATAGAAGCTAAGCACTCAATCTCGGTCTTGGCTAACTATATCTTTAAAACATACATAATTTACCACTTGTTTGTTATTCCTACTATGATATAATTAGTGTATAGCATTATTTACCCATTGTAATTTATCAATATACTTCCAAAATATTATATTGAATACAGGAGTTTCTTATATTATTATAATTATTTGTTTTCTAAAAACAAGCCCATACTCCTACATATTTTTAACTTTCAAATTATATATAAAAATTTTAGTTATATATCCTACAATTACAATATATCAAATCAATTTCATACATTATGATAAGAAAATTATTATTCATTATATTTTAAAATTAAGGAGTGATTATCTACCGATGAAACTTATAAAAAAGAATACTAGAACAATAGGATTGACGTTTTCTAACAACCGTTTTGTTCAATTAATGGTCCAAGAGTGTACTATTCCTGGTATTTTATTAGAAAATCAAATCCCTGTTTTAAACAAAAACAAACAAATGTATTTTAGTATTCCCAGTGATACACAACCGGGTCTTATATCATTGGGCGATAATTATTATTTTATTGATTCAGAGTACACTTTACAAACTGGATTTATAACGATCAATGAGCAAATATTATATTTTAATCCAAATACATATCAAATGCATTTAGATTGGATTGGAAAAGAAGGATGGAATAGCATTGATAATTTAGTTATATATATTCAGGATAATGAGTTAGCTACCGGTGAAATATATATTGATGGATTACTTCATTTTTTTGAAAATGGCTTACAACAAACCGGATTCGTAGTAAATGAATACGAAGAAACAATGCTATTATTGATTGATGGCACACGACAAGGAATTGTAAACTTTGAAAATAACACATATTTTGTAGGAAACGATTATACTTTAATAAGTGGATTTTTGAATGTTGATGGTGTCATTCGATATTTTGATTCTAATAATTACATGATGGACAAAAACTGGATAGGTATAGAAGGCTGGAATACTAAAGACGATAAAACTTTTTATATAAATAAATCACAATTAGCCCATGGTATTATAACCGTGGAAGAACAAGCATATCTTTTTATTAATGGATTTATCACTACAGGAATTTTAGAATTTGAGAACAATACATATTATACTAATGAAAACGGTATATTACTCAGCGGATTTCTAGAGATTGGTAATACCATACGTTATTTTAATCCAATAACATATACGTTAGAAACAAATTGGGAAGGAAGTGATGGTTGGACAAAAATTGGAGATAAAACTTTGTATATTAAAGATCAGCAGTTTGCAGATGGAGATATTATAATAAATGGATTACGCTATTATTTTAAAGATGGTTTACAGCAAACAGGCATGCAAGAAGTGAATGGTATTTATTATAATTATGTCGCAACAGGAGGAGTTGAAGGATGGAATCAATTTGACAAAATCAATTTTTATATTATAGACGGTCAATTAGCAGATGGTGAGTTGAGTATCCAGGGCAAAAAATATTATTTTAAAGACGGGCTTCAACAAACCGGACTACAAAAAATCGAAGAAAATTATTATTATTTTTTAGAAGAAGGAGGTATATATTTAGGAGGCCAACTTATAACATTAGAATCTGGAGATGTGTATCTTTTTTCAAAAGAAGACGGCAAAGCTTTAAAATATTGGCAACAAGTAGATGGTCAGGATTATTTCTTTTTAGAAGATTATAAAATGGCTAAAAACATTACCATGGGAATATACCATATAAACGAAAATGGTGTAGTTCACAAGGCACCTGCTACACCAGAAAACTTGGATTATTATTTAAATGATTTACTTGATTGGCATGGCCATAATATAAACGGAGCGATTATAGCTACACAAAAAATATTAAAGCATCAATATATGTTTCCACCAAAAACAACAGAAGAAGGAGCGATATATTCTATTAATAATGGAGTTGGTTCGTGTTATCACTATACGGCCTTACTGTATGAATTAGTAGATTATCTAGGGTACAGCGCAGTACCTATAATTGGCATTGGACGTTCAGGTTTTGAGCATTCATGGCTTGCTGTAAAATATTCTGATGGCTGGTATTACCTAGATCCTTTATACAGAAGTAATCGTTATTCTCAAAGTGAACTTATGGCTATAGGATATGATTGGGATTTTTCAGAAGCACTTAGTATATAAGCCAGCAAAGAGCCACACACATTTGATCTAAAATTAATATCACTTAAAAAAATCGATGACAAAGGAGATTTAAATATGTACTTAAAAAAATTCGGACTGGTAGTAATGAGTATTTTAGCAAGTTTCACAACAATATCTGCATCTACGCAAAAAACCATTGCATTAACACAAGAAACAGTTTCTATGAGTCAACTAACTCCTATAACCAATCTTATAAAATATACATCTAACTATGACAGTTTGGATTCATTAGAAGAGCAGTTAGATTTATTGGGAAGATTTTTAAAAACTAAATTATATAACAATACAATGGAAGGTGCTGTTGCTTTTGGTAATGGATATGGAATTCACATTGATGGTAACAATTTTACATTTAGTTTTTCAAACTTCAAACGTTTTTATAAGGAACTATTTGGATTCGAGCCAAGCTTAAAGATAGGTGATAAATTAAGTGGATCCAAATTAATTTTAGCTGAAAATGGAATTGACTCTGAGGCTGAAACAACATTAGAAATCACGTCAAGTAACGTTATTTTATATACAAAAGCTGCGTATGCTAATCTAATTTATACAATAGAGTATAAAGCTGAAATTACTAACTATCTTGGCAATAATTTATATCGAATTAAACTTTATCAATATTCTACAATACCAGAAGAACCGGAATTAATTAATACTTACGATGTTCTTGTCAAACAAGGCATTTCTAGTTACATACCTTTATTATTACAAAAAACAGATATTGATGATTCAAATTTTAAGGATTATATTAAACCTCCTTCGGCTACAAACGAAGAAATTATAGAAAACATTTTGCAACTAGTTAATGAAGAGCGAGTAAAGGTTGGTCTAAATCCGCTTCAACTAGATTACGAACTTACAAAAGTAGCTCAAATAAAAAGTACAGATATGCAAGACAATCATTATTTTAGTCATGTAAGTCCAACCTACGGATCTCCGATAGCTATGGTAGAAGCGTTTGATATTACCGGATGGAATAAAATAGGAGCTAACATTGCTATGGGCCATCAAAGTCCAAAAAGTGTTATGAATTCTTGGATGAATAGTCCGGATCATAAATCCAACATTTTAAAACCCGAATATACACATATTGGAATCGGTCATACTGAAGAAGCAAACTATTGGACTCAAATTTTTCTTAGTAAATATGTTTAAAGTTTAATTTTATTATAGTTCCATAAATAACAAAAAATAGACTTGTTTTTAATCTAACAAGTCTACTCTTTTATATTTTTGAAAGTGATCTGCAAATAATTTTTTTATATATCATTTCTTCTAAAAATTCAATCTCTAAACCATATTCTATTGCAAACTTTTGGGCCAGACGATACCTTTCTGCATTAAATTCTTTCGTATTTTTTACATTCTTTAATATATTGTTATCACGAATTTCTTCATACATTTTTAAAATATCCTGAACATCAATCTTAGTTCTATCAAAATTTTTACCTTCATAAAATCTATAAAAAATATTTGCAAACTCTACAGTAGCTCCTTGATTGGATATTGTGTCTACCGTATAACCATTTGTGAGTAAAGTAGCCATCTCAAATCTTCTAGTAAAATAATCTTTGTGTGTACTGGGTATAGAAGCATCTATTATATAAATATTAGTACGGACATCATCCTGATTATTTACTTTAGATTGATATGAAATTTCTTTTACATAATCCTCAAGCATTACATCTGATTTTGGAAAAAGATAAATTTCATGATATTCTTCTTTACTAATAGTTCTAGAGGCATCTAAAGGATATTTTTCAACAATATTTATAAAATCGTCAAAATGCTCTTTTCTCAATTTGTCCAGATAAATATTAATAATAACATGTGCTTTATTATGAAATCCCCCACCCATATAATAAGAAATTTTTAATCTACGTCTCTCATTATCAAAGTTTATATCTCTATCTTTACATTCTGCAAAAATAAATCTATTAACTAAAGCACAACATATAAACGTATTTATACTTGGTGCAACTAATTCGGTTGCCCAACTATAATTATTACATTCCACCATAGGAATAAATAATCCAAATTCTCCAGCATAGGAAATAACATTCTCAATAATCTCATTTTTCGAATATTTTTCACGTCCTAAAAAATTTGGATTTATTGAATACGATGGTGAATTGTTAACTATATGCTCCTGAATGCTAACGTTTCTCTTTTTTCCAACAAGTATAGTATCATAGCTTCCTTTTTCTAAAATTACTCCATAATTCTTTAACCAATCCATAACATAAAAATCCTTTTCTAAGGTAATATTTATTTCTCAGAGTATTGACAAGAAATTTAGTAAATATACACTTTCAAAAAAGAATTTCATTTTAAACATTTACTTTATCTTCTTTTTAGCGTCTTCTCCAAATCCAGACATAGTTGCAACTTTCATCTTTCCGGCTAAAAAGTTAGCAACGGATAAATAATAATGTCGTCCGTTGGCACTAGTTTGCATTCGTCCGAGTGAATATAACGCTTCACTTTTAAGTATTTTGGCCTGCTCCAGCTCAATTTGAGCATTAATCAATATATCGGCTAATTCAGCTGCCCATTGATATCCATCCTTACATTGTTGAGCTAAAGATGTTTTTATTTCTGTTATAATGTTTGAGGATCCACCCATCATTTTTATCGTTTTCAAAGCTTTATCTTTTTTATTAATATGACCTAAATTAGTTGGGTTACCGTCATACCAGCCCAAATAGCCAGTAAATATAGCTCTAATTGACCATTCTATTGTTCCATAATATTCTTGTAAATAAGGTAACTGCTGAAAGTGCTCTGGCAATTTAATTTCTTCTACTAAATCCTCAGCCGTTTTACCCTGATTCATGCCTTCTAAGGTTCTAATTAATACAAATTCAATTGCATCGGCATAGTTAGACAAGGTTGTTTTCACATTTTCTTTCCCTATTACAGCTCTAGTATGTCCTGGCAGTAAATATTTAGGTTCATAAGAAAGCATGCCTCGTAAAGCTTTTACCCATCCACTAACATCTCTATATTGACTTCCTCGGATAGCATATAAATTTGGCCAAGATTCGTAGAAATTATCACCTGAGCAAAGTACCTCATATTTAGGAAAATATACAAAAATATGATCATCTGTTTTTCCATGAGAAGCTACAATAATAGTTTCTATGCCATCGAAATTAATTTTAGTAACTTCTTCTGTCAGCCAATTAGTGCATTTTAAATTACTTTGGCTATCGTTGTTATTATTTATCGGACCGACACCAACACTAATTATTTCTTCTGGCGAAAGACCTCTACCAAACTGTCTTGCGCCTCTAACTTTGCAGATCTCTGCTATTAATTCTGTATAATCATATTGGGTGAAAGCCGGTTTATGCCCATAAATTTTAGGATTATCCTTAGTGAAAGCTGCAGCTCCACCAGTATGATCGAAGTGAGTATAGTGAGTATAGATTATATTTTTTATTGGTTTATCAGTTATTTTTTTTATTTCTGTCATAGCCTCTTCGGCTACAGTCATACCATTTAGAGTATCGATTAATAAACAAGAATTATCTCCAACTACTAGAATACAGGTACTACCTCCATAGCCCAAAAAAAAGTATACATTATCACAAATTTTAGTAATTCCTTTAGGAAATCCAATTTCAGCCTGTTTAATAAGTTTTTGCTCACCTAAAAATTCCATAATCTTTTCTCCTTAATAGTCCTTTAATATTAAAGTTAAATGATTTTTATTTCCAATTCACTTGAATCCAATTCATACCTGGCGCATTTTCTTGTTTAAGTCCTGGAGTACTTCTACCATTTTCTACAGTTTTATCTAATTCTACTATTAATTCTTTAACTATATCTGGATGTTCTTTGATAATATTAAATTTTTCAGATGGATCTTTAACTATATTAAATAGTTCAAATTTTTGAGGATCATAAATTCCTTCAAATACTTTTTTGATAAATTCTATATTTGTACCACCATCTTCTGCACAATTTAGTTTATATTCACCTTTTACAATGCCCATAAATCCGGTAAATCCACTATATACAGTAGAAGTTCTTTCGGATTCATTTTTACCTTCCCAAAGTTTTAAATTACTAAACGAATCTTCGGCTACATTATCAGGAAGATCGGTATTTAATAAATCGGCAAAAGTAGCAAAGAAGTCTGTATTACAAATATTAAAGTCACAAACTGAATTAGGTTCTATTTTATCTGGATAGGAAATTATGGTTGGTACACGGTGACCACCTTCGTACAAAGACATTTTATGCTCACGATAGATAGCACTAGAATAGTGGCCATTTTTTTCTAAGAATGCTAAATCAGCAACACCGGAACAACCGTTATCACTAGTTACTATAAATACAGTATTTTCAAAGATTCCTTTTTCTTTAAGTTTTTCAGTAATTTGTCCCACATAGAAATCCGTTTGTAAAACAATATCTGCATAAAGATTAAGACCGGATTTACCTCTAAATTCTTTATTTGGCAAAAGAGGGCCATGAACAGCCGGAGTTGGATAATATATAAAAAACGGTTCTTCTTTTTCTTCAAACTCATCTATTAAATTTAAAACTTTTTCTTGCATTTCATCCAAAACTTTTTCATGATCAAAACCATCAGCTTTGGGGCCACATTGCCATTTTTCTTGCATTTTACCAGTAACCCTATCCAATAAAACTTCTCCCGAAATCTTTGTTGGCTCTACTAAAACTTTATTATTTTCTATATAGGTGAAAGGAGGTTGATCTAAAGAGGCCGCCATACCAAAGAAATAATCGAATCCATAATCATTCGGACTGACTAATAATGGCTTTGAATAATCAATATCTAATCCTTCTACCCAAGTTGGGAACAATGTTCCGACTGTTATTTTGTCTAAATCTCTATCCGGAATATCTTTATAATATTTAGGATCTATAATAGGATTCTGTCTAAATCCTTCTTTTAATTGCCAACCTAATCCTAAATGCCACTTACCGATACAAGCTGTATAATAGCCATTTTGCTTAAATAAATTTGCTATTGTCATTCGATCTCTTTCTATTAATGGCATACTATCTCCTGTTACTACTGAATATTTAAGCTTCGATCTAAATGGATATCTTCCGGTTAATAATCCGTATCTAGATGGTGTACAAACCGCAGAGCTAGAATGGGCATCTGTAAATTTCATACCCTCTTTTGCTAGATTGTCAATATTAGTTGTTTTTATTTTACCATTTGAATTACATGTAGAAACATCTCCAATTCCTAAATCATCTATAAACATAAGAATTACATTTGGCTTTTTCAAATTAAAATCACCTCTTTAAATTTAATTTAGAATTTAATTTAGAAATTAATTCTATATTAATTGACAAAAATTTGCAAGTCTATTTTTAGTTTGTTTTTATTTTCATATTTTTTTGTTTTTGTAATATACTCTTAGTATAAGCAGAATTTTTATTTTAATTAAAAGTGTTAACCTGTATCAATATACCTTTTATTGCTAAATAAGGATTAACTGCAACAATTTATTGTAATTCATTTATGCAATTCATTTAAAAAGAAACAATAGTTTTATTAAATAATTTTCAATCAATTTTTACTTAATATCATAATATTTTAAAGGAGGATTTTATTATGGATTTATTTTTTATGATTAAAGCTGGAATTCTTGGAATAGTTGAAGGACTTACAGAATTTTTACCAGTATCATCAACAGGGCATTTAATAATATTTTCAAATTTGTTAAACTTTTATTCTCACGCCGACAAAGAATTTGTGGACATGTTTAATATGGTAATACAACTTGGAGCAATACTTGCTGTTGTATTTTTATATAGAAAAAAAATTATTGACACAGTAATACACTTATTTCCATCCAAGAATCAAAGAATAGAAACTACTGGAATTTATTTTTGGTCAATGATATGTATTTCTTGTATTCCCGCAGCAGCTATAGGGATACCTTTTGATGATGTAGTACAGTATTATTTATTTAATCCATTAGTTGTTGCTATAGCGTTATTTATTGGTGGTATATTAATGATTATAGCAGAAGATAAGTTAAAAAAGCATACAGATAGGCCGTTAAGCGCAGTAATAATAAAACCGAAACAAGCGATAATAATAGGATTATTTCAAGTACTTTCAATTATACCCGGAGTATCTAGATCTGCATCGACAATAATCGGTGGATGGGCTAGCGGATTTGGTACTATTGCAGCGGCGGAGTATTCTTTCTTTTTAGCAATACCGATTATGTTTGGACAAGCATTTTTAAATTTATTGGATGCTAAAGGCAGTTTAGTAACAGAAGAATGGGCAGCACTTTTTGTTGGATTTTTCGTATCCTTTATAGTGGCGATAGCAGTTATTGGATCTTTTTTAGATTTTTTAAAGAAAAAGCCTATGAAATATTTTGCTATATATAGGATGATTTTTGCATTCTTAGTTTTAGCTTATGGACTTTTCTTTCCTTGGCAATAAAATATACTTAAAAAAAGCGATGCTAAATTAGATAGCATTGTTTTTTTTGTTTAATATCATTTTTTATATTTATCTAGACACTTTTTCTATCAAAAAAGAACCTGTTACGTATCCAGGTCCTTTCCTATATTAATTACTTTCATTCATCCAACTTTCCACTTTGTCTTTGACTGCTTTTTTAAGAGTTTTGGCTTCTTCTCTAGTTAATTGGCCAGCTTTTTTACCTTCTTTTATAACTTTAGAATATTCTTTAATCAATTGTTTTCTAAACTTTTTAATTGTAATATCTGCAGAGTCTAATACATCTACTAATTTTTTACCTTCTTTAATTTGGATTTCTAAATCTTCTTGTTTTACACCCAAAGTAATTAAGGCAGATTGAATAATTTTGAAATTATCAATTGTGAAAGCACCTGGCTCTGCTTTTTTAGTATCCTCTTTTTTAGTTTCTTCTTTTTCAGTTTCTTCTTTTTTTAGATCTTCTTTTTTAACATCTTCTTTTTTAGTTTCGTCCTTGGTTACCTCGTCCTTAGTATCTTCTTTTTTCAATTCTGTTTTAGGTGGCTGTTGCGTAGTTGGTGTAGGCTCAGCTGGGACAGCTGGAGTTGATGTAGTAGCCGGGGTCACGGGCGCTGATGTTGGAATTGTTTCCATAAAATTAGTTTTAGTAGAAGTATTAGCTCTTGGACAAGTACTACATGCCATAGCAGGGGTTACACCAACAACCAGAGACATAAGCATAGCAGCTGATCTTAATCGATTGTTTTTCATAATTATTTCCTCCTAATTTCGTATATAGGCTTAGGATATGATTTTTTGAAATTTCTATTCAACCAAATTTGTCCAATTTAAAAATTTTTTTGTATATTTTAAACTTTTCTGCAAATACTATATAGTGAAATAACACTTATTTAAATTTATCGCTCCAACCCTATATCAGGGAAGGACTTTTTTTAACGTTATGTTAGCTTTTTATTGAGAAAGGAGTTTAATTATGTACAGTTATATAAAATGCAATAATTGTGGTTACGATCTATCAGGTCCAGAATTACTATCCAATGCAGTAGACACTTCTATGTTTAATAGCTCTGCGTTGCATAGTGATCTTTCTGTTTTAGAGTTAAGTCAAAAATCTCAGGACGACATCGTATGTCCTTTCTGTGGACAAAAAGGGAACTGGTCTTTTTAGACTGGCTCCCTTAATATTTAGGCTTTGCCCATTTTTATATCTACTCTGCAAGTAACATCTTATTGATATTATGTAAAATATACTCTCTGTCAGTAGTTACATCATAGAAGCCTTTTCCGCAATATAGCCTTTGTATATCAATAGTTCTCATATCACTTAATTGAAGCCTAGTCAACATTCCATTTTTAAAGTCACTAACAGCAATGTCGAGTTGAAATTCAGGATCTGGAGGTAGTGAGTTAGCTTTGACAGACGTTGTAGGTATAATTATAAATTTACTTTTAAAATATTTAAATACATAGCACCAATGACCTCCGTATAATTCTTTTGGGAAACCTCTGGTTAAATTAAAATATGCTAATTGGTGTACCTTCGGCAACTTTTTAGGTCTATAAAACGTTGTCGATGGATCTCCTGTTTGTTTTGGTGCTAGACTATCATAAAAGTAAGATAGTTGGCCTACTTGATATTTGATATCTGTAACGAAACCTGGAACGTCCGGATAGTTTTTCATATTAGCCAATGCTTCTCCTATTTCTTTCATTTCCTTTTGTATCTGATTAGGATCCATTTGTAAATCCCCTTTCTAAGTTAATTTTAGACTGCAATTTGATTATATCACATTATGTAGTAAAAAGGAAATACATTTTTAATATTTCCAAAAACTACATATAAATCAAAAAAAGAAGCCGTAGCTTCTCCCTTTCTTTTACTTATTATTTATTTTATGCATTCTCTTTTGGATTGTTTACAATAACTTTACCTTTGTTTATAATAAAAGTTTCCTTCATCTTTACTAAACCATTGATTATTCTTTCTTAATTCTAGATAAGCATTATAGGCTTTTTTTAAAACGTATCGCTCATCGGAAAATTTTAAAAGGTGATAAGCTTCGTGATATTTATAAAAACCCGCATCTAGAAAATACTCTTCTCTTTGTGGTTTTGTATAAAAGCTTGTTGTTTTCATTAAGTACCAATGAACGCTCTTATTTATAACGTCATCATTTCCTTGAAAAGAGTATTGGCTCGTCCCCACATATTTTACAATATTTGCATTTACTCCGGATTCTTCTCTCACTTCTCGTACGGCAGTAACTTGATGAGTTTCACCGATTTCAACAGTACCCTTTGGCAAAACCCATCCAACATATTTATTTTTATAATCTTTATATAGAATTAGTAGCTTCCCCTTATAGATAACCACTCCTCCACAACTGACAGTTTCTATCATATTCTCACCTGTCTTCCTCAAGAACGCCAATAGGGTTATTATAAACAAAATTGAGGTTTTTTACAACAAAAATTATCAATTCCTATTATTTTCTAAAAAATTTATAATTATATTTTTAGAGATATTAATAGCGACACCTTCTTCATTTTCAACTATTATAGCAAAGGCTATGCTGTCCTCTCTATCTTGGGCAAATCCAACTACCCAAGAGTGTGCTTTTAAGCTTGAATTTTCTGCAGTACCAGTTTTAATTCCGACTGTTGCCGGTATACTTTGTAAGGGTTTACCTGTTCCGCCATTTACTACACCAATCATTAAATTTTGTAAATTATTAGCCATCCAAGTATCAAAGATAACATCATCTTCTTTAGGAGATTTAGAGGATTTTTCTTCTATACGTTCTATAATATAAGGTTTCATTAAAATTCCATCGTTTGCTATAGCACTGGCGATCATAGCCATATGAAAGGGAGTTACCAAAGTTCTGCCTTGACCTATATAGGTTAAAGCTTGACTAAATACATTTTCATCTTTTTTATCAAAGAGACTTGGCTTTACCAAAATGTTATCACAAAGTTCGGTATTAAATAAAAATTTTTTAGCGATATTTCCTAATTCTTTATAAGAAATATATTCTCTAAGATTAATAAAATAAGTGTTGCATGAATATTTAAATGCTTCAGTTAAATTTAGTATTCCATGTGCATGATGGTCATAACATTCTATTATGTGGCCATCCACAATAATTTCACCAGTACAATCGTAGGTTATATCTTGATAAGTTTGCGGCAATTTTTCCATTAATCCGTATGCAGGCAATATTTTAAATATAGAACCGGGTGGATAAAGTCCTTGAGTAGCTCTATTTAAAAGTGGTTTATCCGTTCTAGATAATAAAGAATCTAATTCTGATTGACCTATGTTCGGATTAAATGCTGGACTAGAATATATAGATCTAATTTTACCTGTGTCTGGTTCTATTATTACACATGCTCCTTTTTTCCCCTTAAATGAGTTTTCTGCTACGCTTTGTAAATTATTATCCAAAGTTAAATGTATATCGAGTCCTATGAACTTTTCTTTGGTAAATATATTTTTTAAAATACCCAAAAAGCTATAATCTGGAGACAACAATATTTTTGAATAATCTTTTTCTAAGCCATATTCTCCATAGTCTAAATACCCTATTGTGCTGTTATATCTTCCATTGTATAAATAGGATCTAACGCCATTAACATTTTCGGTTAAAGGCACACCATTTCTATCATAAAAATTTCCTCGTAAAATTTTATTTTCTAAAATATCAAATCTTTGATTGTTTACATTTAATCCCAACTCACTCCAAAAAGAAATATATATTACCCTTATCATACAAATACCTAATAAAACTCCTAGTAAAATTACTACTCTTCTTATCGCTTCAATCCTTTTATTCATTTCATCTGCTTTAGTTAACTTCTTTTTCTTATCCATTTCGTTCTATTCCTTTTTTGTTTTAGCTGAAGTTTTTGAATTTACTTTGGTATTATTCGGTTGAATTTTTTTTACATTTTCGATATTAGCCGAGTTTCTTATTGAAGCTTTTGAATTTGGCTTAGTATTATTCGGCTGAATTTTATTTATATTTTCCGTATTAATCGAGTTTCTTATTGAAGTTTTTGAATTTGGTTTAGTATTATTTGACTGAATTTTTTGATCCTTTTGAGTAGTCATAGAATTCTTTGCAAAAACTTTTGGATTTGATTTAGTATTATTGGGCTGAATTTTTTGGTCCTTTTGAGTAGTCATAGAATTCTTTTCAGAAGCTTTTGGATTTGGTTTAGTATCTATTTTTTTTACTCCTTTTTGTGCTACACTCACTTTTCTTTTAGCTTTTTTACGTTTCTTATCATAAATTGGTAGAGAAAATAAAATTACTATCATAATCGTAGAACTAAGGATAGATGATCCTCCAGCACTTATAAATGGTAATGTCACGCCTGTTAAAGGAATAATTTGTAAGACACCGGCCAAAATTACAAAAGCCTGTAGTGTTATAAAAGAAGTATATACTATAGCAATGTATTGTAAAAATCTATTTTTTAATTCTGTTGCTATAACTGCGCCGAACATTCCGATACAGAAGTAACTTAAAATTATCAAGCAACCGATTATTACTCCTAATTCTTCTACAATTGCAGTAAATATAAAATCGGTGGTTACAAAGGGAATGCTCCTTGGCGTTCCTAAAGCTAAGCCACTACCTAAAGGACCCCAAGTTCCCATAGCAAATAAACCTTGAGCCATTTGATAACCGGCCCCCCAAATATCACTAAAAGGATCTAGCCAACTCAAAATTCTTTTTCTTACATGAGAAAAGGTGGCTATAAAAATAATACCACTCAATCCGCAGGCGAGGCCACCAATTATTAAATGAGATAATTTTAATGTATGAATATAGTACAGGATTAAAAAAACGCCCATATATAAAAAAGCGGCACCGAGGTCTTTTTGTAAAACAAAAATAATACTGATAATAGATGTTAAAAAAAATACAATCCAAATTGATTGCTTTTTGATCTTTTTTTCTGTTAATAAGTATCCGGCTATCATACCATAAGCGATCTTACCTATTTCGGATGGTTGAAATGAAATAAATTTTAAATCCACCCAATTATATGCACCATAAATACGTTTGCCTAATAAGAAGGGAAGTAGAAGCAAAATTATTAAACCGGGGATATATAATTTTATCATATGTTTATTCGTAATCATTGGAAATAGAAAATAAACTATTGCTGCTCCCATCAATGAGATGGTTAAATACATTAATTGCTGTCTTGCTTCATATACATCTAACCTATTTAACATTATCATAGAAATAATTATTAAAAAAACAATTATAGAGCCTCTTACTTCTAACTTATCTTTAATAAGAGAGTAAAAAGTTGTAATCATAATAGTGATTAATAACCAGTTTATAAATAAAGGCTTTATATCCTTAAAATATTTGATACCTATAATAATCATCGCTAAAGAAAAAAAGATTATCATAGTGTTATATAGCAAATGAGGCGGTAAATTAACCTTTGTCTCAATTTTTTCACGTCCTAATATTAAAATAAATATTACTATTGCTAAAGAAGTTATAATGTATCTAGAGAGCAAGATAAATAGGTCCAATATTACCCCTCCATTCTATAAAATAAATTTTCGAATAATTTTTCTCATTTTTTCTGCTGATTCAAAGGTAAAGTCCAAACGAATATTTCCCTTGTAATCTAAATTAGATAAGTGTTTTGGAGTAAAAATTTGCATAGTACATGCGTCGCAATCAGTTTTAATGTTCCAATTAATATTTTTTCTATCTTTAATATAGAATTGCTCATTTTTTTTATATTGATTTTTTTTACAATGACCATAATGATTTAATAAGCATTGCTTAGTTGTCATGATTGGATAATGGCCATAAACGACCTTTTGTAGGGTGGGATCTTGATTATCGTAAAACTCATTTGAAGCAGTAATTTGCTTTGCGCCTAAAGAAGTATAAAATTGGGCATGTTCAGCATTGGATACATTTAAATTGTAATCCACTTCAAAATTCAGATTAAGTCTGCTACACAAATTAACTTGGCCCAAAGTTCTACACAAAAAAGTTACATTATATTGGACAGCTAATTCTAGGATATCACCTTTATATTTATCAAACAGATCTGAGTGCATTATATAAGGCAAAGTAATAACCATTTTTTTATTAAGAGATTTAGCCAATTTTATAGCTTCTACAGACTTTTCAAATTTATAATCAAAAGGGTAATAAATAACATCTACTTTAGGAAAATCCAAGGCAACTTTTAGCTGATCTTTAGAGTAAACTTGGATAGATATTTTATCTGAATTTTTATGGATAGTAATAGGTTTATATTCTTCAACTATTTTAGTTGGTGAAAACATAATTACTTCCATTAATTTCTCGACGGCTTTACGTTTTAGATCATTAAGGGCTGAGATGGATAAAAAGGCGTTATCGTCAAAGTTAATATCTAAGTAGTCTATTTCGAAAGGAGTGTTACCTAATTTTTTAATTTTTTCTTCTATCTGATCTTTAGAGGTTGGGGCATTTATAGCTATATCTAAAGGGTCACCAATTACTGTTATTTCTATATTTTGGCAAATAAATTTTAGCTGAATTTTTTGGCCAACCTTTCCATAAAAATGAGCATTAATTTTTCGTTTTCTTTGAAGTTTTTCGTATGTCTTTTTTAATGATTTAACCAGATTATGATTTTTCGTCATGTAAACATCAGCACCAACTTGGGCATAATCTAACTTAATATTAAATTCGGTATTTTGATTATAAACTTTATTTATACCGACACCGACATGCCTAGAGTTATTCCAGACTTCAATACCATCACCCTTGTTTAAATCATATTGGGTATATATAGTAGCCAACTTGGATTTTTTATCAAATTTCATTATTTTGCCAATTTTTAGTCCAATATTTTTTGGAGTTACTTGAGTGATCATATTAATATTAGGTTCTTGATTATAATAACCTGTAGAAAAATTTCCTCTATTAAATATAGATTTTAAATTATCGAGGTCTACGTTATTTATTGAAGCAGACAAGTTATCCAGATATTTTCTATAAGTACTAACAACGCTAGCGACGTATTCTGGAGATTTCATTCTACCTTCAATTTTAAAAGAATCTATTTTTGCATTAACTAAATCGGGCAAAATTTTTAAAGAACACAAATCCTTTAAAGAAAGTAGATAAGAATTATCAGAGATACATTCATCATATTTTTCAAAAGATTTATATAAAGAATAAGTCATTCTACAAGGCTGAGCACAACTACCTCGGTTACCACTTCTATGGCCAATTACGTTACTAAAGGAGCACTGACCGGAGTAAGAATAACACAAAGCGCCGTGAACAAAAGTTTCTAATTCTATATCAACTTCATTTTTTATACGAATTATTTCATCTAACGAAAGTTCTCTGGCCAAAACGACTCTGCTAAAACCTTGATTTTTTAGGAATAAAACGTCTTCATAGCTATGAGCACTTAGTTGAGTACTGGCGTGCAATTTCAGATCTGGAAAATATTTTTTTGCCAAATTAAGAATACCTAGATCTTGAATTATGATAGCATCTACATTTAAATTTTGTAAATTTTCTAAGAGTTTGTGCATTTGTGGTAATTCATCATCTTTTATGATAGTGTTAACAGTTATATAGGATTTAACATTTCTTAATTTAGCATATTCTAAAATTAAGTTCATTTGCTCTGGATCAAAATTTTGGGCATTAACTCTTGCATTAAAGTTTTGGGCACCTAAAAATATTGCGTCTGCACCATTTTCTATGGCGGCATAGGCATTTTCAAGTTTTCCTACAGGTGCTAATAATTCAACTTTCTTAACCATAAATTACTCCTTAAGTATCAATTAATTGTTTTGCTTTTTCGGTAAGCATTCTACCATTTTTTGTTCTTTTTAGAAAACCTTCTTGTAGTAAAAATGGTTCATAGACATCCTCTAAGGTTTCAACTTCTTCAGATAATGTAGCGGCTAAAGCAGATAATCCAACGGGACCTCCGGCAAAACTATTATTAATAGTGTTTAAAATTTTTCTATCTAGTTCATCTAATCCATTACTATCTAAACCCAATAATTTTAAGGCCTTTAAGGTGTCATTGGTGTTGATAGTATTTTTTTCATATTTAATTTCTACAATATCTCTAACACGCTTTAAAAATCTATTGGCTAGCCGAGGAGTACCTCTTGAGCATTTAGCGATTTCTTTAGCTGCGTTAGATTCTATTTCTATAGCTAGCAGTTTGGCGGTTCTCATAACAATATCAGATAATTCGTTAATTTTATAAAATTGCAATCTTTGAATAATACCGAATCTATCTCTAAGGGGGGAACTTAATAAGCCTGCTTTAGTTGTTGCACCTATCATTGTAAATTTAGGTAAATTTAATCTAATAGATTTAGCGGAGGATCCTTTACCGACTAAAATATCTAAGCAGAAGTCCTCCATAGCGGAGTATAAAACTTCTTCAATAAAGCGAGGGATGCGATGAATTTCATCAATAAATAAGACATCACCAGATTTTAAGTTATTTAAAATAGCAGCAATATCGCCTGGTTTTTCGATAGCTGGGCCGGAAGTAATTTTAATACCGGCTTCCATTTCTGTTGCTATGATACCAGCTAAGGTAGTTTTACCCAAACCGGGTGGACCATATAACAAGACATGATCTAAGCACTCATTTCTTTTTTTAGCTGCTTTTATAAAAATATTTAAGGATTCTTTAGCATCTTCTTGCCCGATATATTCATTTAAAGATAATGGTCTAATGGATAGTTCATTATCCTCTAATTTTAATTCTGTAGAAACTATACGTTTATTCATATATCTCCTTTTAAAGCAATATTGCCAATGATTTTTTTATAGTAGATTCAAGATCATCCTGATCGATATAAACTGCATTCACTGTTTTTTGGGCTTGTGCTTTTTTGTAGCCTAGAGAGATTAAGGCATTGATAGCCTCATCCATTATATTATAATCAATTTTTGTAATCCTTTGTGAAAATTCAAATTCTTCTAACTTATCTTTTAATTCTAATATCAATCTATCGGCTATTTTAATACCTATACCGGATACTTGAGTTAATGCGGATTTATCTGCATTTATAATGTAATCTACTAAATCTAATCCATGTAATAATATTAAAGAAGCAGCAGCTTTTGGACCTACACCGTTAACTAATATTAATTTTTTAAATAATTTTTTTTCGGATAGGGTTAAAAAACCATATAAGTCGTTTATATCTTCTTTTATATTTTCATATATATATATTTTTATAGACTGTTCTAAATCGTCTATATTTCCTATTTCGGAACACATAAAAATTTCATATCCTACGTTATTTACATCTAAGATTATAAAATTTTCATATTGCTCTAATACATTTCCTTTTAAATAACCTAACATCAGTATCTCCTATATAATTTTTATGCAAAATAAAAGCCCCACATTTTCATGCGAGGCCCTAATTTTTACTTAGGTAACAAAACTTTTCGTGATAGATTTACTCTTCCTTGCTTATCTATTTCAATAATTTTAACCTCTATATTATCGCCAACTTTTAAAACATCTTCTACATTTTCGACTCTGTTATGAGCGATTTGAGAAATGTGGACTAAACCTTCTTTACCGGGAGCTAATTCTACAAAAGCACCGATTTTTATAATTTTTACTACTTTACCTAAAAAGACTTGGCCAACTTCTAGATCTTTAGCAATACCTTCGATTATTTCTACAGTTCTTTTAGCGCTGGCTTCATTATTCGTACAAATAGCGATTCTACCATCATCCTCTATGTCAATTTTAGCACCAGTTTCTTCGATAATCTTATTAATAGTCTTTCCTTTTTGGCCAATAATCTCACTAATTTTATCTGGATTAACTCTTATTTGAGTAATAAACGGTGCATATTCTGACAAGCTTTGTCTATGAGAAGAGATAGCTTTTAGCATAACTTCATCAATAATATATTCTCTAGCTTTTTTAGTTTGGTCTAAAGCGCCTTCGATGATTTCAGGGGTTAAGCCATCAATTTTCATATCCATTTGAATAGCAGTGATACCATTTTTACTACCACCAACTTTAAAGTCCATATCTCCGAAGAAATCTTCTAAGCCTTGAATATCGGTTAACAAAACGAATTCATCAGTTGTCTCACCGGTTACTAAACCTACGGATATACCGGCAACAGGAGCTTTTATAGGGACACCGGCAGCCATAAGAGCTAAAGTAGAGCCACAGATACTAGCTTGAGAAGTGGAACCATTTGAGCTTAATACTTCTGATACTAATCTCATGGCGTATGGGAACTCTTCTTCCGAAGGTAAAACAGGAATTAGGGCTCTTTCAGCCAAGGCACCATGACCAATCTCTCTTCTGCCAACAGAACGAGGAGGTTTAGCTTCACCAACCGAGAATGGCGGAAAATTATAATGATGCATATATCTTTTTAGTACTTCTAGTTCATCTAAGCCATCAATAATTTGTGCTTCACTTAAAGGAGCTAAGGTTGTGATAGTTAAGACTTGAGTTTGGCCTCTAGTGAACATACCCGAGCCATGAACTCTAGGAATAAGATCGACTTCAGCATGCAATTCTCGCATTTGATCTAAGGCTCGTCCATCTGGACGTTTATGATCATAAAGGATACTATCTCTAACAATTCGTTTTTCAAACTTATAAAAAGCTTCTTCTGCGTAAGCTAAAAGTTCTTCATTATCTTCTTCTTCGATTATAGCTTTAACATTTTGAAGTAATTCTTCTAATTTAGCTCCACGGGCTAACTTATCGGTAGTAAAAATTGCACCTTCCATAGCTGGTTTGCCGACTATATCACAAACTCTTTTATAGGCATCTTCTGGAATATAGTGTTTGTCATAATCATAATTTTTAGGTTTACCACAGTCCTCTTTTATAGCAGTGATAAATTCTACAATTTTTTGATTTGCTTCATGGCCTTTATAAATTGCTTCTAACATTACTTCTTCGGATACTTCATTAGCACCAGCTTCAATCATCATAACTTTATCTTTTGAAGAGGATACGGTTAAGGCCAGATCACTTTTCATTCTTTGATCCATTGTTGGATTAATGATGATTTCACCATCTACCAAGCCAACGAACACAGAACCAACTGGTCCATTAAAAGGTATTTCGGATATATCCACGACTAGGGATGCAGCTATCATAGAGGTAATTTCTGGTGAACAATCTTGTTCTACGGACATAACTGTGGTTGTAATAACCACATCATTTCTATAATCTTTTGGAAATAAAGGTCTAAGAGGTCTATCAATAACCCTGGAGGTTAAGACAGCCTTATCAGAAGGCCTACCCTCTCTTTTTAAAAAACCACCTGGTATTTTTCCGATAGAATAAATTTTTTCTTCATAATTTACGCTAAGAGGAAAAAAGTCTACTCCATCTTTTGGTTTATCACTTGCTACTGCTGTTGCCAAAATACATGTTTGTCCATAGGTTACTAATGCTGCTCCATTTGCTAATTCGGCCATTTTGCCAATTTCTACTTTTAGTTCTCGGCCAGCCAATTCCATTTTATACGTCTTAACCATCTAAAACCCTTCTTTCTATATAATTTTTCAGTTTCACTTGTGCACTTTTACCATGATTCAAAATTTTAAGTCCTCGTAAAATTGCACATCAAGTGAACCCTTTTTATAGTAAAAAAAGGGAGCGGCACACCACCCCCTATTGATATTATTTTCTTATTCCTAAATCTTTGATAATAGAACGATATCTTTCTATATCTGATTTAATAAGATAGTCTAATAGACCACGTCTTTTACCAATCATAAGGAATAGACCACGACGAGAATGGTGATCTTTTTTGTGAACTCTTAAATGTTCAGTTAAATGATTAATTCTATTCGTAAGAAGTGCTATTTGAACTTCTGGCGAACCAGTATCATTATCTGTTCTTGCATATTTTTTTATAATTTCTTCTTTTAAATCTTTTGTCATTTTTATATTTGCCTCCTGATTTTGTCTTACCAATTACTAAGAAGAGGGCGGAGATTCCTTATTCTGGGTAATGGTCGTTTAATAGTTACTTTGCAAGTATATCATAGCGTGCAAAATTTGTAAAGTATTCCTGCGTTTTTTCTTTATCTGATGTAATTTGTCTTTTTAAATCAGCTAAACTTTCAAATTTTTTTTCAGGGCGAATAAATTTAAAAAAGCTAACTTCTATATTTTCATCATAAATTTCTACATCAAAATCAAAAATATTAGTTTCTACCATCTTAATTTTAATTTTATCATTAATAGTAGGATTATACCCAATATTAGTTATTGCCAAAAAGTCTTTATTATATACTTTGACTTTCGTTGCGTAGACACCATTTTTAGGATAAATAATACCGTGTTTGGTTAAAATATTTGCCGTTTTAAATCCTATCGTTCTACCTATTTGGTTACCTTTTATAATTTTCCCACTCAATTTATATGGATATCCTAGTAATTTATTTGCTTTTTCAATATCTCCATCTAAAAGATATTGTCTAATTTGTGTGCTGGAGATTTTTTCTTTATCCCAAATTAATTTTTCAACTACAAGTAATTTAATATTATATAGTTTACACATAGATTCCAATTCAGCAATACCGGCCTGTCTAGCTTTACCGAATTTATAATCTTGACCGACAATAATCATTTTAGCATTTAAATTTTCTATAAGTATTTTTCTAAAAAAGTCATATGCATTCATATTTGCTAAATCCAAAGTAAATGGATATTCTACAAAAATATCTACGCCGAGCTTCTCCATAAGAGCTCTTTTATGTTGCCTAGACGTAATAATATCTTTTTTAACACCATTTAATACCCAAGTTGGATGAGGATAAAAAGATAAGGCCATAAGTTCTAAATTACCTTTTTCTTTCATTGCCATTTCAAAAAGTTTTTGGTGACCCAAATGTACACCATCAAAATTTCCAAGTGCAATAGCAGTACCAAACGGAGTAACTATTTTTTCAGCGTTAGATACATATCGCATTTTTACCATTGCCAATACTATTATAAAACTTCATAAATATCGCAAAATTCTATAATTTATTGTTTAATTCCTTATTTCACTCTACCCTATTTAGATATTTAACTCGTATTTGTGATTTATTATAATTATCCTAACTTGCTTTATAATTTGACAGGTTTATACTTGCAGGCTTTCTAAACAATAATCTTATTTGCTTTTCTAGTTTTATAATGTTGCTAGTTTTGACATACTCCTTTCCATTTTTGTTCATCTCATATTTATTTGAGATTTTACGTTGCAACCTACATAATCTTTTTTCTAATTTTTTTACTATTTTTGTTTGGTTTATTTTTATCTATATGAATTAGCCATATCCCAAAATTTTAATTCACATATGCTGGAATTTCTAAATATATTACATAATTTCTCTTTATAATCACTATTTATTTTTAGGTTATTAGCCATCTGATTAACATAATTTTCACATTTTAAAGAGTATTGAATCCATTCTTGATTAGTATAGTCATCAAGAAAATCTTTATATGGATTATTTTCGTTAATTCCACCTGATTTTTTTACTAATTCGCTAAAAATATATCCATAGGAAAGTATACAAGGTAATATTACGACTAAAATTTCTAACGGTGTTCCATTTTTTGCTACGCTCAACATATAATCAATATATTCTTTATTCTCTTTTCTTGGTTCTATGCTATTAATCCAATCATCATTTAGACCAAGCTCTTTCACATAATTTAATCTGGTTGAAGCTTCACCTTCTTCTACAAAGCTTAAAAGCTCATAGAAAAATCGTATATCTTGCTTAGTTGTTGATTTATACATTCCAGCAGCAAATACTCTTGAGTATTCCCTCAAATAAATGCTATCTTCAATAATATAATTTTTAAATAACTCCTTATCTAAGGTTCCATTAACTGCTTTAGTAGTAAATGGGTGTGTTAAATATTGCACCCATATATCCATTGAATATTTAATTAATTCTTCTGTAAACGTCATTTTTTGGACCTCCTAACTAAATTTAAATGTTATCCCTAAAAAATTTTTTTTCTACAACTAACTTATTATTTTTCCATTTATATAGACCAACAAAATGATCTAAATAGTCATACACTCTAAAAAATGCATTCTCTATTGCATCGATATTAATGGTTAAAGGATTTCCATTATAAAGAAATTTATTTAAATTTTTGTCAATAATTATTTTAGGATATTGGAGAAACATAGATTCTAAAGAAATTAAATATTTACTTAGATCCAATTTATGTTTTTCTAGTTCAGATAAAGTTATACTATCTTTAATATCAAAATTTCCGACACGAGTTCTTATTAATTCACCCATGTAGGCTCCACAAGCTAATTTATGGCCAATATCGGTACAGAGCGTTCTAATATAAGTACCCTTGGAGCAAGTTACTTTTATTTTAAAAGTATTCGTCTTATTATTAAAAGGCTGAGTTTGAAGTAGATCAAAAATTTTTACTTTTCGACTAGGTCTATCAATAATAATATTCTGTCTAGCCAGCTCATATAATTTTTGGCCGTTAATCTTTATGGCAGAATACATAGGTGGAATCTGATTATATTCTCCAAGAAAACTTTTTAGGACATTTAAGATTTGATCATTTGTAACATTTACGGGAAAGCTTTCCACTATTTCTCCGGTCGAATCCTCGGTTGTAGTATAAGCACCTAAAATAACTTCGGCCTCATAAGATTTATCTAAATCAGACAAATAAGAGACTATTTTTGTTGCTTCTCCAACACAAATGGGCAAAACACCGGTAGCGTTTGGATCTAAAGTTCCAGTATGCCCAATTTTTCGTTGTTTTAAAATCCCACGTGCTTTTGCTACCACATCGTGGGAGGTAAATCCTTTTTCTTTATAAATATTAATTATAGCATCCATATATTTATTTATCCATCAATTCATGAATAATTTTGGCCATTTTTATACCTTTAGCTATAGAATCATCTGGTTTAAACATGAGTTCGGGTGTATTTCTAAGATTTATTCGCCTTGCTAATTCTTTCCTTATATACTTGGTCGAATCATTTAAAGTATCGACGACCTCATCTCGTTTATCATCCTGTAATACGCTAATAAATACTTTAGAATTTTTTAAATCTGTTGTTGTATCTACGGCAGTTACACTAAGCATAATATTTTTTATGCGATCGTCTCTTATTCCGTCTCTTATTATCTCTGAAATTTCTTTCCTCATTTGTTCATTAATTCTTGTTATTCTTTGGTTAGCCACAATATCCTCCTAGCTTAGTATAAAAAAGATTTAAACATTTACTTATTTATACTATTTTTACTTCGTTAATTATCTTTTAATTTCTTCCATGATAAAAGCTTCTATAATGTCGCCTTCTTTAATATCATTATATTTTTCAATAGTTAATCCACATTCATAGCCTGTAGCAACTTCTTTAGCGTCGTCTTTAAATCTTTTTAAAGTGTCTAATTTTCCTTCATAAACAACTATATTATCTCTTAATATTCTTATACCTGCGCCTCTAGTAATTTTTCCGTCTTTGACATAGGAACCGGCTATAGTAGTGCCTGAAACTTTAAAAATTTGTCTAACTTCTACATGGCCAATAACAACTTCTTTGTATTCTGGATCTAACATACCTTTCATGGCGGCTTCGATATCTTCTATGGCCTTATAAATTATTCTATACAATCTTATATCAACTTTTTCTCGTTGAGCCATAGAGGCTGAAGCTTGATCTGGTCTTACATTAAAGCCTATGATAATAGCACCGGAGGCAGAGGCCAAAGTCACATCAGATTCTGTAATAGCACCAACCCCACCATGAATAGTTCTAACTCGGACTTCCTCGGTCGAAAGTTTTTCCAAACTAGATTTTACAGCTTCTACGGAGCCTTGGACATCGGCTTTTACAATTAAATTAAGTTCTTTTACTTGACCTTCTTGAATTTGGCTATATAAGTCATCTAGGGAAACTTTTTGAGGAGTATTTATAACCATTTTCTCTCGGCCCTGAGCTTTAACTTTTTCTGCAACTTGTCTAGCCTGTTTATCATTGTTAGCAATGTAAAACATATCGCCACCAAGTGGAACATCTGAGAGACCTAAAATTTCTACAGCAGTGGAAGGTCCGGCTTTTTTCACAGGTTTACCTTTATAATTATTCATAGCTCTTATTCTACCATAAGTTTCGCTAACAACAATAGGGTCACCGATTTTTAGGGTTCCGTTTTGAACTAGGACGGTAGCGACAGGGCCACGGCCTTTATCTAATTCCGCTTCTATAACAGTACCTCTAGCTTTACCGGATGGATTAGCTTTTAGGTCAGCCATTTCAGCGACTAAGAGAATCATTTCTAAGAGAGTATCTATACCCTCTTTTTTGAGAGCAGAAACGTGGACACAAATGGTATCGCCACCCCAATCTTCGACTAAGAGACCGTATTCAGCTAATTCTTGTTTAACTCTATCTGGATTTGCGCCTGGTTTATCAATTTTATTAACAGCTACTATAATTTGAACATTGGCGGCTCTAGCATGGTTTATAGCTTCTATAGTTTGAGGCATAACACCATCGTCCGCCGCCACAACTAAAATAGCTATGTCAGTAACTTTGGCCCCTCTCATTCTCATAGCAGTGAAAGCTTCATGACCAGGAGTATCTAAAAAGGTTATTTTTTTACCGTTTAAAGTAACAGCTGAAGCGCCGATATGTTGGGTTATTCCGCCCGCTTCTCCGGTTGTCACATCAGTTGAGCGAATAGCATCCAATAAAGAAGTTTTTCCATGATCGACATGGCCCATAACAACGACTACAGGAGGTCTTTCTACTAATTTAGCCGGATCTTCTTCTTCGTCAGAACCAAAGATCTCTTCTAATAAGTCTCTTTCATCTTCTTTTTCGACCAAAACATTAAAGAGTTCCGCAATCATTACAGCGGTGTCAAAATCAATTTCTTGATTCATATTCATCAATTTGCCTTTTTTCATCATAGTTTTGATTACTTCTGTAGCCGAAACACCGATTTTATCAGCTAATTGTTTTATTGTGGTTGTTGTGGCAACTTCTATTATTTTCATTTCTTCATCGAGTTTTAATTCTTCATTATTTTTATTTTCTTTTTCTACCATATTTGCTACCTTTTCTTATTTTATTTTTATAAAGTGTATTATTGCTGAATGGACTATTTTCATTATTCTTCTATAAGGGATTATCCAGGTATTGGCTCGTGTTCATCAATCATGGATAAAATTTTAGCAACTAACTTTTCATTATTTTCCGCTTTTACCTTTTTACATCAGATTCGCATCAGAGTTTTGATTATTTCTGTTCTCGAAATACCCATTTTATTAGCTAATTGTGTTATTCTGTTTGGTACGTCATCTTCTATTATTTCCATTTCTTCATCGAGTTTTAATTCTTCATCATTTTTGTTTTCTTTTTCTAGCATATTTGCTACCTTTTTTTAATTTATTTTTCTATAAGGGATTGTCCGGGTATTGGTTCGTGTTCATCAATCATGGATAAAATTTTAGTAGCTAACTTTTCATTAGTTAATGCAATAACGACACGATAGTCTTTACCTAAGCATTTACCTAATAGAGAACTTTCTCCCCAGATTCGAATAGATATGTTTCTATAATTACATTTATCACGGAATAATTTTTTAGTATTTTCCGATGCTTCTTTTGATACAATGACCAAAAAGGCTTTATTGTCTAGGACAGCTTGTTTGGCTGCAAATTCGCCGGAAATCAAATTTCGTCCTTTTTGGCTTAAACTAAGAAGTTGATATATTTTGTTCATTTATACGTTCCTCTAACAAACTTTCATATATTTCTACAGCTATTTTTCTTTTAAGGGATCTATCGAAGCCTTTAGTTTTAGTAGTTTTCTGAATACATTCTAGATTGTTACAAACGTAAGCACCTCGACCGGGCATTTTAAAAGTAGTATCTTTACTTATCTCATTATTTTTGTTTTTAACAACTCTAATAAGTTCGGATTTAGGTTTCATCATGCCACAACCTGTACATTTTCTATTCGCTATCATGACGCAATTTTTCCATTTCTAGTCGATATTTATAATCTGCAGCGTAATCGTCGTCCATCAAATCATCTTCTAAACCGTTTTCTTCATAGGCTAGACGATAGGCTTCCTCTAGCTCTGCTTCTCTTTGTGCAGCAATTTCTTCTGGGGTTCTTACTGGTTTTGGCACGTATCCAACGGATGTAGCACTCTTAATATCTAGCCAGCATCCTGTTAACTTAGCTGCTAATCTTACGTTTTGACCTTTGATTCCTATAGCTAAGCTTAAAACATCATCCGGGACAACAACTACAGCATTTTTTTTGGTGCCTTCTCTTGTATCTTTTTCTCCGATTATAACATCTAACACTTCGGCTGGACTCAATGCTTTCTTGATAAATTCGACGAGATTTTCGTTCCATTCTATTACGTCTATCTTTTCGCCATTTAATTCTTGTACTACAGCATTAATTCTAGAGCCACGTTCCCCTACACATGCGCCGACTGGATCCACATTTTTATTATAAGAATGTACTGCTATTTTTGTTCTAGATCCTGCTTCTCTGGCCACACTTTTTATTTCTATCGTTCCATTGTTAATTTCAACAACTTCTTTTTCAAATAAGCGCTTTACTAATTCTGGTCTAGTTCTTGATACTACTATTTGTGGCTCCCATTTTACTTTTATCCCTTTTTGTTCGCTCTGATTAAAGTCTTTTACATCCAAAACATAAAAGGCTTTCTTACGGCTTCCCGCATTTGTATCAAAGGTCTCATTCATAATAGATTCGGACATAGGTAAAGAGGCTTCTGCAAATTCTAGTTGAACAATATATCCGTTTTTGTCTTGCCTACTTAGGTCTCCTCTAACAATGTCTCCGACAAAACCAATATATTTATCATATATCATTTGTCGTTCGGCTTCTTTGATTTTATTTAAAACCACGTTCTTTGCGTTTTTTGCTGCTATACGTCCAAAATCTTTTGTTGTAACTTCAATATAGACAACGTCTCCTATATTTACATTTTTGCTAATTTCTCGTGCGTCTGTAATTCCTATATGCAATATATCGTTTTCAACATCCATGTCCTCGACTACTTCTTTTGTAGAAAATACCTTAACAACTCCTGTGGTCTCATTTATATCTACTTTTATTATCGGTTTCCCTTCGCCTAAGTTGCCATAGTGCTTCTTACAAGCAGCTTCAATGGATTGAACTATTGCGTCAAATAGTTTTTCTTTATCTATACCCTTAGATTTTACAATTTCATCAATTGCTGCCATAAATTCCTTATTCATCTAATTCGTTTCCTTTCTAAAAAATAATAACAAAACCTAAAAAGTAATAGCTAAGCGTACTGTTACTATGTCCTTTATGTTAAAATTCTTAGTTTCATTATTAATATCGACCTTAATAATATCGTCATCTTTTCCTATAAGTATACCTTGAAAAATTTTTTTACCGTATAAAGCCTTATAAAGTTTCAAATCAACTAATCTACCAGCATATTTTACAAAGTCTTTATCTTTCTTTAATATTCTGTCAATACCAGGTGAGCTAACTTCTAACATATAGGCTGGCTCTATTAGATCGGCCTGATCCAAAATAGGTTCAATAGATCTGCTTACGTTTGTACAATCATCTATACTTATACCATCCGGTTTATCAATGTAAATTCTAAGAAAGTAGTCAGGCCCTTCTTTTTTAAATTCAACCTCTACAAGCTCTAGATGCATTTGTTCTACCGGATTTGTAATTAAAGTAGTGACTTTTTCTATGATTTTGTTTTTATCCATCATTTTATTCCTTTGATATCATGCTAAAAGAGTGGGTCATTAACCCACTCCTTCGACTGATTTTATTAAATTACTTTTCATTGTATATATAAAAATAGAAAAAATCAAGGGGTATATTATTAATTATTTTTCAAAACAAATTTTATCCAATTTTTGATAGTCGTTTTTTCTCTCTGATTATAATTCTATTTTAAAGGTGGTGTTTAGATGTTACATCGAATAAAAGCTTGTAGCAAATACGATGCAAAAATATTAGAAACAGCCACGGTTTGTCCAAATTGTGGCATATATCAAACAGAAGACGAGAGTCATTTTGGATATTTTATAGCCAGATTGTTATTACCAGTAGCTGGATTAATGTTATACTTAGCATTAAAAGATATTTGGCAAAATACTCCAAGTAGAATTAAATCAGGTATTATGATATTTTTTGCTATACCAATTATTATACTGCTAATTATGGGATTATTCGGTTTACTAGGACTTATAATTATGTAGCAATTTTTATCACTATATAAGCGAAAAACAAGAAAAAATAGTATATGATTCATGTTTATAATTAGTACTAATTTTTAATACATCTACATATATATTAATATATTTGCAAAAATTAGGAGGTTATGCTTATATGAAATATTGTAGCAAATGTGGCAAGGAATTGGTAGATGAATCGATTGTTTGTACAGACTGTGGAGTACTCCAAATATCGGATAGCGGTAGTATTGGATATTTCTTTCTAGGCTTTTTTATACCTATTGTTGGAATAATATTATACTTTGCTTGGAAAGAACTCCAACCTAAAAGTGCTAACAAAGCAGGCCTAGGCGCAATAATTAGCATAATAGTTTCTATACTTTTATTATTTTTCTTTTTTGCGTGGGTTATTTCATTTTTCAATTATATTCTATGGACGATTATATAATTAAATTTCATTTAACATTTATAGATAATACATACGTTTTTGTTAAATAGCTATTATTACATTTATGTGCTGGAGTATTAAATTGACAAAGTTCAATTTTGGTGTAGTAACTATTTGATTATATTAAGTAGTTACTATATTTTTTTGTCTTAATTTAATTAAAAAATAATTGTCTATATTGTTGATAAGATTTAATTTTTAATTAAGTTACATATGATATAAAATAAATTCAAAATCTAGTAAGCTAATTAACTGTTAAAATAAATCTATAAAAATATATGCTTATTGATGTATACAACAGGAGGTGTTTCTACCAGTACTTATTTTATAGGTTAATCTCATTTTAAATATAGATAATAGATCTTTTTTTATTAAATAGCTATCCTTGTATGTATATAATCGAGTACTAAATTAACAAAGCTAAATTTTAGTGTAGTAACTATTTAATTATATTCAGTAGTTACTACATTTTTGTATATTAATTTATTTATACCATAATTGTTTGTATGTTTGGCAAGTTTTAATTTTTGACTAACTTACATATATATAAATATATTTAAAATTTAGGAGGTTATGCTTATATGAAATATTGTAGCAAATGTGGCAAGGAATTAGTAGATGAATCGATTGTTTGCACAGGCTGTGGAGTACCTCAAATATCGGATAGTGGTAGTATCGGATATTTCTTTTTAGGATTTTTTATACCTATTGTTGGAATAATATTATACTTTGTATGGAAAGGACTCAAACCTAAAAGTGCTAAGAAAGCAGGTCTGGGAGCCATAATTAACATAATGCTTTATGTTCTATTAGTTATCTCTGTTCTATTGATGGCTACAACAATAGGTCCTTCTACCGGTGTTTATCTTATAGGTTAATTTCATTTACGTACTTTTTTTATTGAATAGCTATCATTATATATATAAATGAGTACTAAATTAATAAAGCTAACAGGAGGTTATGCTTATATGAAATATTGTAGCACATGTGGCAAGGAATTAGTAGATGAATCGATTGTTTGTACAGACTGTGGAGTTCTCCAAATATCGGATAGTGGCAGTATTGGATATTTCTTTTTAGGATTTTTTATACCTATTGTTGGAATAATATTATACTTTGTTTGGAAAGGACTCAAACCTAAAAGTTCTAAAAAAGCAGGTCTTG
>MDSO01000016.1_pt2 | contig 31028 bp, 28 predicted proteins | sample 1005691 | NCBI WGS metagenome assembly MDSO01 (sample SAMN05526595, study PRJNA338239) | gut metagenome | isolation source: stomach gut content | host: Acanthurus sohal | place: Saudi Arabia: Red Sea | collected 2011-04 | reverse complement strand
GAAGTCGTAACAAGGTAGCCGTATCGGAAGGTGCGGCTGGATCACCTCCTTTCTAAGGAAAATAATCGAGGTTTAGCCTATTGATACTATTTTATTTTGAGTGTTTGAAAATGAAGGTAGGACTACTTTTGTAGTCCTTTTTTTTTTGATTTTAAAAAAAGTCTTGTTAAAAAATGTTTTTTCTGGTATACTAACATTGTTTTTTTAAATTATATCTTAAGTTTAGGGGTGTTTTATGAAAAAAGCATTAATAGTGTGGGGCGGTTGGGATGGTCATCAACCTGAATTAGTAGCTAACCGTTTTGCAACCATCTTAAGAGGAGAAGGATTTGAAGTTGAAATATCGAATTCTTTAGAATCGTTTGATAATCTCGAACAATTATTATCGTTAGATTTGATTATACCATGTGTAACAATGAGTAAAATTGAAAATAATCAGGCCCAAAATGTATCTAAAGCAGTCGGTTCTGGCGTGGGCATGGCCGGATGTCACGGAGGAATGTGCGATGCATTTAGACAATCTGTATTGTGGCAATTTATAACCGGTGCAAACTGGGTATCACATCCAGGTGGCGGTGGAGTAACATATCAAGTAAATGTATCTTCATCGTCTAATCCGATAATGGAAGGTATAGAAGACTTTATGGTAACGAGCGAGCAATATTATTTGCATATTGACCCGGCGATAGAAGTATTAGCAACAACTCGATTTCCACATCCGGATATACCGTTTTATCATCTTGCTAATAAGCCTATTGATATGCCTGTTGTTTGGACAAAAAAATGGGGTAACGGTAGAATCTTTTATACATCTTTAGGACACATTGATAGCGTTTTTGAAAATCATCCTCAAGCTCAAGAAATCATGAGACGTGGAATGCTTTGGGCAGCCGAAGGCAAATCTTATGCTATTGAAAATAATTTGGATACAAGCAGATTTGAAAGTGACAAAAAAATGTTTTAACCATAAAAAAGTTTAGAATATAAATAGAATGCTTTGGACAGCCGAAGGTAAGTCATACGCTATTGAAAATAATTTGGATACAAGCAGATTTGAAAGTGACAAAAAAATGTTTTAACCATAAAAAAGTTTAGAATATAAATAGAATGCTTTGGACAGCCGAAGGTAAGTCATACGCTATTGAAAATAATTTGGATACAAGCAGATTTGAAAGTGACAAAAAAATGTTTTAACCATAAAAAAGTTTAGAATATAAATAGAATGCTTTGGACAGCCGAAGGTAAGTCATACGCTATTGAAAATAATTTGGATACAAGCAGATTTGAAACACAAAAATGTTTTAACCATAAAAAAGTAAAGTTTAGAATAAAAAAATAATAACAAAAAGATGTTTTAAAATAGGAGGCTATTATGACTAAGGTAGCATTAGTAGGATGCGGAGCAATAAGTGGAATTTATTTAAAAAACGTCACAAATTTATTTAACAATCTAGAATTTACAGGAGTTTGTGATTTAATACCAGAAAGAGCACAAAAAGCTAGCGAAGAATATAATATTCCGAAAATATATAAAGACGTGGCAGAAGTAGTCGCTGATCCAGACGTGGACATAGTGTTAAATTTAACAAGACCTTATGAGCATTTCGATGTTGCTGCTTGCGCAATTAAGGCCGGCAAACATGTATATAGCGAAAAACCTCTTGGCGCAACCTTAGAAGAGGGTGTAGAATTAATGAGGTTGGCGCAAGAACATAATGTATTATTAGGAGGAGCACCGGATACGTTTTTAGGAGCGGGGATACAAACTTGTATTCAGTTGATAAAAGATGGATATATAGGAACCCCAATAGGCGCAAGTGCGTTCTTACTATGTCATGGCCATGAAACATGGCATCCAGATCCAGAATTTTATTATAAGCGTGGTGGTGGTCCGATGATGGATATGGGCCCTTATTACGTGACTGCTTTAGTTAGCTTATTAGGACCTGTAGCTGCAGTTTCAGGTATGACAAAAACTAGCTTCGAAAAGCGAATGATAACTAGTAAACCTCATTATGGCGAAATAATAGATGTAGATGTAAAAACACATATTGCAGGTATGATGGCGTTTGATTCCGGAGTTATCGGAACAATAATCACATCCTTTGATGTTTATAAAGCCCAAATGCCGTTTATAGAAGTTTATGGTTCGGAAGGAACTTTATCGGTTCCAAATCCAAATACTTTTGGTGGGCCGATTAAACTTTCTACAGCACAAACAAAAGAGTTCAAAGAAATCCCATTCTTATATAACTATAATGAAAATTCAAGAGGACTTGGTTTGGCGGACATGGCTGATGCTATTGAAAAGGGTCAAGAGTATAGTGCTAATGGAGACTTAAATCTGCATGTTCTTGAAATTATGACAGCGTTTGAAGAAAGTTGCAAACAAAGAAAACAAATCGATTTAAAATCCACTGTTAAACAACCTAAACAATTAAGTAGAAATGCAAGATATTAATGAGATGCTAAGTGAGGGACTTCATGTCTCTCACTTATTTTTGTTATTTCCTAAGTGTTATTTTCTGATCATCCTCCATATACTAATCATGACAAACATAAAATACATATTTTTTTAAGGAGAGATCAGGAAAATGAACGCAAAAATTAAAATATTAATTGTGGGGTTATTGCTATGTACACCAATAAGTGAATTTAATGTTCAGTCTATGGAGAATACTCAAGAGTCAATAGTAGTTAGTGAATGGATTACTCATCCATCTATAATTGGAGGAAGTATAAAATTCGATAGATCTACAGGCAAAATTACGGATATAGATCCTAGTGTAACGATATTGAATATACCGGAACGAATAGATAATATATTAGTTACTGGAATAGCAGATTATGCTTTTCACCAACATCCGGAATTAACGAGTGTTACAATCCCTGATACGATTTTAAGCATTGGGCAAAGTGCTTTTGCTGATTGTAAAAAGTTAATGGATGTAATTTTGTCGACCGGACTTAAGTCTATAGAACAAGAGGCCTTTGCTAATTGTGTGAATTTACTGGATTTGGAAATACCGAGTACTGTAGAGTATATAGGGGTGCATAGTTTTGCAAACTGCGTAAATTTGAAAGAGATGATAATTCCGGCTAGCGTTAAAACAATTGGAAACAATGCATTTAGTAATTGTGATAATTTACTTGAAGTAGCTATTTCTCATGGAGTGATGAGTATTGGAGATGGAGTTTTTCATGGTTGTGATAAACTAGAATTAGTCAGCATACCGACCAGTATACTATCGCTAGGTAAAAATATATTTCCGGACAATTTAAAAATGATTTATTATGAAGGAGTAAGAGAACAATGGAGTACTTTAGAATCTGACATTACAAAGTCGGCTATAATTTACAATAGTCAATCGAGTTTATTTGGGAAATGGATAGAAGTAGAGGGTATAGAAGGTGGAAAAATTCAATTTGATGCAGAAACTGGCGTAATTTTAAATGCGCAGTCCACTATAATAGTGGCCGAAATACCAGATTACATAAACGGCGTTGCTGTAAGCGCAATTGGAAAAAATGCTTTTGCCAACTGTGATCAATTAACCAGATTACGGCTACCAGAAACCTTAGTAATGATTTCAGAATATGCTTTTTATAGTTGCGATAGTCTAAGGACAGTAACTATTCCGGAGAATGTAGTTACAATTAAATATAATGCATTTGGATATAATCCGAGTTTAGAAACAATGAATATATCGAGTGGTGTCCAATTTATGGATAGTATGGTTTTTGTTTATAATACTAAGCTTAGAAATATTTATTATGAAGGTTCACAAGATGAATGGAATCAATTAAAGATACCGGCTATAAAAAATGTTATGATAATATATGATGGATTTAATAACGAAGAATTTTGGTATACTGCTAGTGACTTACCCGGATTAGAAAGTGGTAGAATAATGTTCGATAAACTAACAGGTACGATCATGAAAGCGGAGGGTGTTAGTATTGTAAATATACCGCCTGAAATCGACGGCGTGCGGGTCACATCAATATCGGATGATGCTTTTAGACAATTAAAAACTTTGACACATATAACATTGCCAGACACAATAACTTTTATTGGAAATTGGGCATTTAGTGACTGCATCAATTTAAAAGAAATTATATTTTCAAAAATGTTAACCTCGATAGGAGATAATGCATTTTTAAACTGCAGTAGTTTATCTAAGCTAACAATTCCGCAAAATGTTCAGTCCATCGGTAATTCGGCGTTCTTTGGTTGTTCGAATTTAGAATCGGCGACAATTTTAGACGGAACTAAAACGATAGGAGATCTAGCCTTTTTTGGTTGCAGTAATATGACATCTATAATTTTACCGAAGACAGTAACAGATATAGGTCAAAATGCATTTGACGCAACAAACAGTTTGACTATCATATATTTTGGAGGTACTGACCAAGAATGGGATAACCTTAACGTTAATATCTCGGATAATATAACAGTATTGTAAATCCAAAAAAAATAATAAGATATAACAATATTGTCAATCCGAAAAAATAATAAGAATAAACATACATTCATCCTAAAATCAGGATGATTTTTTTATTTATATAGTGAATTATTGCAACATATAGATGAAAAAATACGTCAATAAGATAAAGTATTTAATTTTAAAATATGGTACGATATAAATTATATAGCAGTATGATACGATATAAGTTATATAACAATAAGCGACCAATAATATTGATTTACAAGATAAAGGAGAGTGTATTCATAATGAAAAAGAATATGTTTGTTATAAGTTTAACATTAGCAGTGGCCACGACCTTATTGGCTCAAACATCGGATTGGATAGAAGTGGATGGAATCGAAGGAGGCAAAATAAAATTCGATTATTCTACAGGTATGATAATTGATTCAGAGGATTATATAACGGCTGCCTACATACCAGAAATGATTAATTCAGTAAAAGTTCAAGGTATTGGCCGAGAGGCTTTTCATAACATAAATGATTTATTGATTTTAGCTATGCCAGATTCTATTACATATATCGGACAAGAAGCTTTTGGTAGCTGTGACGGGTTATCTGTTATAGCCTTATCGAATAATTTAGAAGAAATTGATAACTTGGCATTTTCGTCATGTGATGAAATACAAAATTTAGATTTACCAGCAAATATTGACAGAATTGGAATGGGTGCTTTCTATGATTGTGAGGCTATACGTAGATTAACTATTCCTGGCACTATTAAAGAGATCGATAAAGCAGCATTTCAAACCTGTGATCGTTTATATCAAGTAACCTTTTTACCGGGTATAGAATCAATTGGTAGTACGTCTTTTATTGATTGTGACTCATTACAGATTATTAACATGCCTTTATCTTTTACTGAAATTAATATGGATTCTTTTAAAGGTTCTAATCATATATCTAGAATTAATTATGAGGGATCCGAAGAACAATTAGGATTTTTAGATTTAGAGTTGCCAAAAGAATTATTTACCTATTGTAACGATATACGAGCCTTAGATGATTGGATAGAAGTAGAAGGTATAGAGGGCGGTAGAATACAGTTTGATTCTAATTCCGGCGAGATAATAGGTAGCGAAAAAACAATAACTATAGCCAATATTCCAAGTTTTATAAATGAAGTCGAAGTAATAAGCATTGCAAACAATGCTTTTGCAAATTGCGAGGATTTATTAGAGATAACAATTCCAGATACGGTTTACACCATAAAGGATTTTGCATTTTTTAGTTGTGATAATTTAAGAACAGAGGTTGTAATACCCAAAAATGTAGAGACAGTATCACAGGGGGCATTCGGATATAATCCAAATTTAGAAACTATATTTATTCATGAAGATACTAAAATAGATGATAAAGCCTTAGTACATACTGAAGCGGAAGAAATAATTTATTCGGAAAATTACAACGAGGACAATTCCGGCTATTGGCATGAGAATAAATTTAAATTCGATGAGAAGACGGGAATAATTACGGATGTTAAGGACGCAAGATACGAAGTAATACCCGAGCAAATAAATGGAGTATCAGTTATAGGAATAGGCAATGGTGCTTTCAAAAACGCTACGGATTTAAGATCCATAAAGTTCCCCAAAACTTTAAAATATATAGGAGACGAAGCTTTCAGTGGCTGTGAACATTTATATAAAATAGATTTACCAGCGAATTTAGTAAGTATTGGAGATCTAGCCTTTAGAGACTGCACAGAATTGATGGAAGTAAATTTTGAAGGTGGTTTAGAGGAAATAGGAGTAGCTGCATTTTTTAACTGTTCTATGCTAGAAGAAATACGATTTAATGATGGTTTAGAAAAAATATCGGACCTAGCATTCTACGGATGCAGAAATATTGAAGTAATAACAATTCCAGAAACCATTAAAGATATAGGTAGTTCAGTGTTTAAAAATTGTGACTCTCTATTAAAAATTTATTTTGGTGGTAGTAAATCCGAATGGGATGATCTAGATGTATCCATACCGGATGGAATATATATTTTATAATAATCATAATAATATTTTATAATTGCAAAAGAAAATTTTGGAGGCAAACGATGAGTGTTATTAGTTCCTTATTTATAATAGTTTATTTTTTAGGAAATATGTTACTATCCGTTCTAATAAGTAAAATAATTTTATTAAAAAAAAGTTGGATAATAGTCAGTATAGTATCTTTAATTACGGCTTTCAGTACATTAATTAGTATATATATATTGCCGACTTCGCCAATGATCTCATATAGTTGTTTTGCGTTATGTTATGTAGCATATATATTTACTTTATTTGATGGAGAAAAAATAATGAAACTAAGCTGTGCATTTATAATAGCGATTAATTTATTAGCTATATCTATCTGCATAAGTGAATTTATAGTATTAACAACAAACTATACGATGCATGAATTAATAAGAGATCCGAAAGTATGTGTTGGATCTCAATTAGTTATTATGGTTATTCTTAGTATACAAACGATAGCAGTTTTACATACTATCGATGCACGAATTTTAAAATTAATAAGTAAAGATAATAATAGAGTAAATATTTTGTTTATTTTATTATGTTTTCTATTAGTAATGGTTATAAACAATTCTGCCAGTTTAGCACTGGATGTTAATTTTTCAAAATTTTTTATGCAACAATTTATATTTAGTGTGTGTATTTTAGGTATGCTATACACAGCCTTATTTATGATGATAGGATATCAAATATTAGAAGAAAGACGATTAAAAATTACTAATAGTCTAGAAAGTCAGTACAAATCCCTGTCTTCTGATAGCACTGGAATTGTTTTAGAAATAAATTGTAGTACAGCTACAGTAATGAATTATATAGATAATGGAAAGCCACAACCAGAAATGATAGGCATTTCTTATAGTAATTTTATGACCTTTTTTGCTACAAGTTATATTCATAGAGCAGATAGAAAAAATGTTAGTCGAGCAGTAAGTTTGCCGTATATGATCGATCTGTATAGACAAGGCATCCATGAATATAAATATGAATATAGGATATCCAAAGAAGGTGTGTATCATTGGTATCGAGCCTATACATCATTGGCCGAATGTAAGAATGAGTTAATAGCGATAACCACCATAGAAGAAATTAAAAAGTATAAAAATTTAGTTAGCCATCGTGAAGAACTTACTGGTCTATACGATAAAACTTCTTCAAAAGCATTAATTTCGGATTTATTAAATACTAATAAAAATGGCGTTATAGTGATTATTAATCTGGATAATTTTAAAAATATTAATAAAAATTTAGGCCATGAGACAGGAGATAAAATATTAAAGGAAGTGTCCAAAAAATTGATCGATCGTTTTTTAGACGCAGATGTTATAGGACGGATTCAAGGGGATGAATTTGTTATTTATTTTAAAGATCATGTTTCTGATATAGAGGATCGAGCCTTGGATATTTGTAAGCAAATTACTAATACTTATTCAAAAGATAGTATCAATATAACTATATCCGCTAGTATTGGTATAGCGTTTGGTAATAAACATATATCGGATTTTCAAGAAATTTATCATTATGCTAATATAGCCATGTATCAATCTAAAAAACGAGGGAAAAATACTTTTACTGTATTTGACGAAAATTTAATCGAAAATACTACCTTAAGTAAGTTTCTAAATAATGCAAAATAAATATTAATTTTGACAAGTATAAATAACTAATGGACAATTTATTATTTATTTATTATTTATAAATACATCACAATGTCAAAACTAGTTTATAACATTGGACAATTCCTATAAGTTTAAAAAAATCTACAAAATTAGGCCCCATTCTGTCACTTATTTTCTAAAATAGAATATTATAAATTATAACTTTGATTTTATAGAAAGTAGGTGAGACATAATGGAAAATTATACAATTTTAGGTATAGTATTAATTTTAATTTGTAATCTGATTGCTTTAGTTTCTAGTAATACTTCGGAAAATACAACAAAATCCAAAGTTAAAAAAAACGAAGATGAAGACAATGCTATATTAGCGTCTATTATTTTAGAGGTGGAGGAATATAATGCTAAGGTAGCAAATTATATTCTTCACGGACAATTAGAAAATGATTATATAGGAGTATTCTATGATAAATTTATAGCTGAAGTATCATCTAAAAATCTACATGAAGATGATGCTGAAACAGTGGAAATGGTTTCTAGCTTACCTTATATGCTAGAGCTTTATAGACAAAAAGTACGAGAATATACATATGATTTTCGTATTTTGAATGAGGATAATAAATATGTATGGCATCGTGCTATAGTAACCTTTACTAAATGCACAGATACGATAGTTATAGTTATAACTGTTTGTAAAATTTAAGCTAGCAAAAAAGCTAGCTTTTTTTTGTGTATTATAAAGTTTTTGGACCGACTGCTATTTTTAAACCTTCCATGCTCATGTTTTTATCAAAAGCTTGAGATATTTCTTCTAAAGGATACCAATGAGTGACCATATCAGATATAGGAATACCGATTTCTAACGCTCGACGGATCATATCAATAGTAATCGGATAAGTTTGAGGAGTATAGGCGTAAGAACCAACTAAGGTAATTTCTTTATGGCAAATATCTGTATGAGGATTTATGTTGACCTCACCTAGCTCTACAAAATAGCCAACTTCGCAAACACCGCCACCACGTTTTACAAATTTCAAAGCGTTGCTAAATCCAGTAGCATTGCCCGTGGTTTGAAATACGAAACCAGCGCCAACTTTGGTTATTCTGATTACTTCTTTTATAAGGTCTTGGTTAGAAGCAAAATGTTTGAAGTTTAGAGTAACGGATGCCCCAATTTTTTTAGCCAAAGCAAGTCTAGAATCGTTACCATCTATCATGATGACGTTTTGGATACCCATAGTTTTTAAGACCGTGAGAACGGAAATTCCGATAGGGCCGGCACCGTTAATTACGCAGAAAGTATTAAAAGTGATTAATCCGGTTGACTTAGCTCGTTCTACAGCGTGAACGCCGACGGCTAGAGGCTCGATCATAATACGAGTATTGACATCGAATTCATTAACTTTGAAAAAAGTAGAACCTTTCCTAATAAAAAGGTATTCTGCAAACCAGCCATTTAAATGAAGCTCATCATCAGGGGTTAGGCCGTAACAACCCATTCCTTCGCACAATTCAGTCTTTTCAGGCGAAGTCATGCAAGGCTCACACTGACCGCATGGAATTATACTAGTTACTATTTTGTCACCGACAGAAATCAAATTGCCGACGGTATCGGATTTAATGTTTTTACCAAGTTTAACTATTTCTCCAGTACCTTCATGCCCTAATATAATCGGTAAGCATCCAAATGGATCGTCTTTGTATTCATGAACATCTGTACCACAAACGCCGCAACCTTCAACTCGAATTAACATTTCGTCATCGCCAACAGCGGGAATATCATATTCTTGAATTTCAAAGGTTTTTACTTTTGTCATCATTGCTACTTTAGATTTTGCCATAATGTTATCTACTCCTTCTTAATTACATGTATTTTTGTTTACTGTTTTTTTATATGTTTTTTGAAAACACTTTGATAGCTTTTTCTACATCGATAACCATTTCATTGATGGCTGCGTTGACTAATTCATGATAAAATGCTACATCTGGATGTTCGGCCAAATATTTTTTAACACCTTCGGTACCGGCTTTAGCCATGTAAGAATAATAATTAATTTTGCGAATATCGAGGCTTCTAAGTCAGCACCGGATTTTTGGGTTATTTCTAATGCCCGTTTTGTATTAGTTTATCTACTCCTTATTATATATTTTTTGAGAAAACTTTAATAGCCTTTTCTACATCTATACGCATTTCATCTATAGCTGCGTTGACTAATTCATGATAAAATGCTACATCTGGATGTTCGGCCAAATATTTTTTAACACCTTCGGTACCGGCTTTAGCCATATAAGAATAATAATTAATTTTGCGAATACCTAGATCGATAGCTTTTAGATAATCCTCATGACTGACGCCAGAACCGCCATGCATTACTAGAGGAATATCTACTAATTCGTTTATTTTAGCTATACGCTCAAAATCTAACTTCGGCGCTGAAGCGTAAAAACCATGAGCTGTGCCGAAAGAAGCGGCTAACGCATCGATTTTTGTTTCGGCCACAAATTTTTGTGCCAATTCGGGATCAGTATACATATCTTTTACGTCTAAAGCTTTGGAGCCAGCTTCACGACCGCCTAAAATGCCTATCTCTGCTTCTAAGCTAGCGCCGAATTTTTGGGCTATTTCTAATGCTCGCTTTGTATTCGCTACATTCTCATCATATGGCAATAAAGAACCATCATACATAACAGAGGTAAATCCAAGTTCTAAAGCTTTTTCTAAATACTCTAAACTTTCGCAATGATCCAAGTGTACACATACTGGAATGGAGGCAGCCTTAGCTAAGGCAACCATAACTGGTGCAATATATTTGATTGGAACTACATCCTCATGGACCTCCGCATGCATAAGAATAACGGGTACATTGTATTTTGTGGCCACCTCTAAAACTGCTACTATATTCTCAAAGTTGGGCGTATTAAATGATCCGATAGCCATGTTCTTTTCGTCTGCTATCTTTAAAATTTCTTTCATTGTTACTAACATAGTATAACTCCGTTCCATTTTTTAATAATATAAAAATTCATGTTGAACATAAAGGTCTAAAGATTATTAATCTATATCTATAATTTCATATTTCAAATAATATTTAAAGGCTTCTTCTAAAACTTTTTTCAAGTGTCCAACACCAACTGTAGTATGATGTTTAAAACCATTTCTAGCAAGTTTATTTAGTTTTGTTTCTAAATCAGAGATTTGGGCTACACCGGCACAGCCAAAATAACCGTCTTCGATTATGTCCTCGGTAAATTCGCCTTCACTGCAATAAATATATAATTTTCCGTCCTCCATTTTGCAGTTAGCAAAAGTCATAGGAAAATGACGAATGCGACCTTCGTTAGATCCCCAACCATGACCTGGGTTTAATTTTGCTATCATCTTATGATCAGTTACTTCTCCTGGCCCAGTCATTAAGCTCTGAGGAACTGGCCCACAGTGAAATAAAATTACTTTATTTACAGCGTTGCCGTAATTATTATTCCAATCTAAGCATGCTGTAGCCTGTAATGAAGCTAGATGCATAGCCCGCATAGTTATGGCAGAACATAAATCCATTTCACAGGATGCAATAATTCCACGGTCATTTAATTCGCCTAACAGTACACACGGACAGATATGCAAAATATCTTCCATTTCATTCCAACATCTTAAAGTTATAGCATCTAAGTGATATTCATTTATATATTCATCCAAAACAACGCCAACTTTAGCAAGATTATTTAAGTTTTCTTCGGGCACGTTTGAACAATTAGTGTAGTTTAGTAATACATTCTTCTTATCCACGACCGCTGGATCCTCGTTAGACTTATTCTGTACTTTAAAAATTAATTCGGATAAGTCGAAGGATTCAATATTTATACCGTATCTCTGAGCAGTTAATTCGTCGAACCTTACCGTTTTAAATGCAGTAGTTCTAGCTCCGATGCAACCGACATTAAAGGATTTCATTCCGGCCACAACACGGCAAATAGCAGCAAAATCATTTAAGTTACTAGCAAACTCGGCAGATAAAGGATGAACTACATGCGGTGGTAAAACTGTATATGGCACTTTATATTGTTCAAAAACATCTGTAACACTGAACTTACCGCAAAATGCATCTCGTCTATGTTGGAAATCTAATTTGCCAAGCTCATCTGGATAAGCCTGCATTAATATTGGTACACCAGCTTTTTCTAAGGCCGTAATAGCGCCATTTTCATCTATAAAAATAGGCATACATAAAATGATACCATCGAAATTGTCACGATTTTCCTCTAGCCATTTAGCATAAATTCGACCCTCGTCACGAGTTTCTACAGCACCGAATCTGGTGGCCTGCTCATCCATAATAATATAGTCATAACCGGCCCTCGTAACAGCTTCCACCATATCTTTTCTCGCATCGGACAATAATTGTTCGGGCATAAAACCTCTATTTCCAAAAAACAATGCAAATCTCATAATTATTTTCTCCTCTTCTATAAATAAAGTTTTGGATAAAGTTGTTCGTATTCCTTATATAAACATTGATATTCTTTTACTCTATCTGGATTTGGGTTATAGACATCTTTAATTAGTACAAGTTTTTTTGCGGCTTCATGTAAGTCTTTATAAATTCCACAAGCAACGCCAGCAAGCATGATACAACCTAAAGTACCGGATTGAGATGACTTAAGTGTTATTATTTCTTTTTCCATTATGTCAGCTTTTATTTGAAGCCATTCTTTAGAAGATGCTCCGCCACCTGTAGCGTAAATTGTATTTATATCAGCTCCAGCCTGGGCAAACTTATTTAAGTTCAGCTTCATCTCGTATGTTGGCCCTTCCATTAAGGCCTGATAAATTTGTTCTTTCGTACTATCCAGCGTTAATCCGAGTATAGCTCCTTTCGCTAAAGAATCCGGGTACGGCGTGCCAGAACCTGCAAAATGTGGTAAGATTAATAGTCCAGAAGGATGTTCATTATCTACACTTAAATTAAATTTAGCATAATCTTCTGAAGGTGCAAATTGATTTCTATACCATTTTAACAATGCGCCACCTGTATAGGTGAAAGCATATGTAATGTATAAATTATCAATATACGGAACAATAGCATAACCACATTTTTGTAAAATCTTTGTGTTAACTCCTGACTTAAAGACAGCTGTGAGACATTCCACGGTTCCTGTTCCATCCACAGCCGTTTTTTCTTTTAATACTCCTGTGCCAATGGCAGCAGCCACCTGGTCATGACAACCAGAAACAATTAGAGGGCGATTAGTAAATCCGATATTAACGCTATCCAATAATCGATCTGCTATCGTACCAATGGGCACAATGTTAGGCAAAAGACTTTCAGAAATTTCAGCAAACTCTAGAATTTTTTTATTCCAAGATAGATTTTGTATATCGAAGGCCATAGTTCTGGTAGCCAAAGAATAATCTATTTGGTGGACACCGGATAATTTATAAACGATATAGTCTTCAATAAGTGCTATTTTTTTACACTTGGCCCAAGCTTGAGGATTAGAATGTTTTATCCAGAGCCATTTAGCAACGCTGTACATTTTACCAGGGACAAGGCCGGTGGTATCGAAAATAAAATCTTCGCCGAAAGCATCGACCAAAGATTGACACTGAGCCTCTCCATTAGGATCCGTGAACAAATAAGCATCTGTCAAAGGATTATCGGATTCATCCAAGAGGACACTAGCTTCACCAAATGAGGTCACGCAGATAGCATCTATATGTTTTATTTCGGATGATATTTCATTTAAAATGGATAAAACACAATTCCAAATTAGATTAACGTTTACAGTATGAGCTTCTTTTGTAATTGATACACTGTATTCTTGATAAACTTCTTTTATGGGCTGGCCATTATGATCATAAACACTGCACTTAGAACCAGTTGTGCCGATATCTAAACCTGCTATAAACAAAAGTATCACCTCTTTTTATTTTAATTATATTGAAACTTTTCCCAGATTAATATATAGTAAAGTTCAAAAATTAGTAAATTCGTTCGTTAAGGAGACATTATGGATTTAAGTATTAACTATCAAGAAATAAACAATATTTTGATGGATTTTTATCATTTAACTGGTTTTAGAATTGCTTTGTTTAATGCAGAGTTTCAAGAACTTTTAGCATACCCAACTAGATTATCCACGTTTTGCAAATTGTTAAGAGATGAAGCAAAGTTAGAAGAGATATGTAAAAAATCTGATTATGAAGCTTTTTGTAAATGTCAAAAAACAAGTGAAAGTTTGTACTATAAATGTCATATGGGAATGACAGAAATGCTTGTTCCAATAAAGATAGAAGAGAATATTATTGGTTATATAATGACGGGGCAAATTTATGAGGAGAACACGACTAGTTGGCCGAAATTAGCCCAATATTTAAATATAGAAGTAGAAGGCAGTTTAGCATATGATAAGCTAGAACAAATTTATAATAATAAACAGAAATTGACTAGTAAACAGATGCATTCTGCATTTAATATACTCAATGTTATAACCAAATATTTATGTCAAAACGAGAAAATAACAAAAAATAAACATAAATTTGCATATAAATTAGATCAATTTATAATCGATAATATAGATCAAGATATAGACGTAAACATGCTATGTAAAAAGTTTGAGTATCAAAAAACTACGTTTTACAAAGTAACAAACGAATGTTACGGTACAAGTATAATGAAGCATGTAATGCAACTTAGGATACAATTTGCAAAGAAATTGCTATTAAATACTAATCTACCAATAAGTATTATTTCGTCCCAAGTAGGAATTAACGATTATAATTATTTTACCAAAGTGTTTAAAAAAGAAGCAAAATGTACGCCGAGAGAATTTCGAAAGAATAATATTTATATTTAATAAAAAAATGTTATATACGCCGAGAGAATTTCGAAAAAATAATATTTATGCTTAACAAAAAAATGTTAGTGAAAATTTCGATATCTCACTAACATCTTAATTATAAAACATTATTTATTAGATTCCTGCAAGAACGTCGTTAATTTGTGTTTCCAGTTCATCCGCATTTATTCCATGATGCATACAAGCTTCTTCTAATGTTTCTCCTTGGGCTGAGGGACAGCCTAAACAATGCATGCCAGAATTCATAAGTACTGGTATAACAGCTTTGTCTACACTTAAAATAGCGCTGATTGTCATGTCTTTAGATATTTTAGCCATTTTATATTTTAATCCTTTCAATTTAGTTAGTTTTGTCTATCATATATTAAGTTATTTATTTTTACAAGGGGTATTTTAAAATTCATCCTCAGCCCATTCTAAAGATTCTTGTAAAGGATATAAAAATAATTTGAACACAAGAAAAGTAAACATGCACATCCAACTAATGACTAACAATGGTCTAAGAGCTTTAGAGGCTTTTGGAAAGACTGTTCCGATTACAATACCTGTTATAATCAGACAAGCTTTGGCAATACTAAGATCCATTAAATCTAGTTCTAACTCCATACCTTCAATTAGCTTTAAATACTTTTTCATAGATTACCTCCATTTAACTTATAAAAATATACAATTATTATTCCTCAAAAAATGCTATCTAATACATTACCGGTTCATGATATTTTAATGGATGGATTGAATGCAAGTTACTTATATGGATAAAAAAAATATAACTGTAAATATTAAGAATATGTGCATAAACACAAAAATTAAATAGAACAATTTAGGAGTGATAGTTATCATGAAAAAAATAATTGTAGTATTAGACGGAAAAGTAAAAGAAGGTAAAATTCAAGATTTTCTTGAGCTTATGAAAAAGAGAGTTGATGATACTAAAAAAGAAAAGGGTATTATTAAATTTGAATGGGCATTAGGAGAAGATCAAGAAACTGCTACAATACAAGAAGAATATGCAAATTCAAAAGCCTTGTTAGAGCATATGCAATCAGTAGCACAATTTTCAAGTAATTATTTTAAATTATTTGATTTAAGCAAAGTTTTAATATATAATGAAGTTTCACCAGAATTAAGAGATGCATTAGTAGGCCTAAATCCAATCTACATGAAATTTATTGGAGGATTCAAAAAAGACGAAACCGGCCAAATAAAAAATATTATATCACAAATAGAAGACGGATCACCTGAAGAAATTATAGAAAAAATTAAGTCACATACTAAATAAATCATACCAGGACAAACGCATGAATGTATTTTTTACTAAAATTTTATAAAGACTATTCAATAAAATGTATATGAAATAATATCGAATCATAGAATTTTTATACAAAGTTTTGTAATTCAGTCTTGTTTTAATCTAAATTATGAGTACACCAAAGATCCATTTAGTCTTTTTGTATGCTCACGCGTTTGTCCTGAAATAATGCCTTAAAGCGTTGACAAGTTGCAAAAAATTATATATTATTTCCTTATTAAATTAAAAAATATACACTGAAAGAGGAATCTATTTATGTTGGATCATATTAACTTAGTTGTACCAAATCTGGAAGAAGCAGAAAAGTTTTATGTTGGAGTATTAGGATTTACTATTTCAGGAGATTTTATGACTCCTAATAATGTAAGATATTTGTTTGTAACCAAAGACGGTGTAACTTATGAAATGGTGGAAAATAAGGATTTAAAGGTAGCCAAAGTGGGACATATAGCAATTAGGAGTACAGACATTGAATCCGATTATAAAGAGTTAGAAGCCAAGGGTGCTAAAATGCAAGGTCCTATTGGCCAAGCGGATTTTATTTTCAATGGTGTGAGATTCTTTTTTATCGAAGCTCCAAATGGTGAGTCTGTAGAATATATTCAGTTATTATAATTTCTTTTTATAGAAACGCCAAAAGATTAGTCATAAAATATATTCTGTGATTATCATTTCTTTTATAGCAGCATCAAGAGATACGTCATAGAATATATTCAATTATTATAATTTATTTAACTCGGAGGAATGAGATTAATGGATACAATTTTCACAAGAAGAAGCGTGCGTAAATTCAGTAATAAAGAAGTTGAGCCGGAAAAAGTTGAGCAGATGCTAAAAGCTGCTATGCAAGCGCCATCGGCGGGAAATCAGCAACCTTGGGAGTTTTTGGTTGTAACCGGACGAGAGAATTTAGATGCACTTCAGCCTTTTGGTCAGTATACACAGCCATTGGCTACGGCGACTTTAGCCATTATAGTTATTTGCGCAGAAGATAGATTAAAAATTCCGCATATGTATCAACAAGACTTAGGTGCAGCAACACAAAATATTATGTTAGAAGCTTGTGAGTTAGGTCTCGGCAGTGTATGGCTTGGTACCGCACCCGTGGATGCTAGAATAGAATTCATTCAGAAATTATATAATTTGGATTCGTCTAAAATTCCATATTCTGTTATAGCTATAGGTTATCCTGAGATAGCTGATGCCAATCGATTTATAGATCGATTCGACGAAAGTAGGATAAAATATATTAAATAAATAACTGAAACTCCCACTCCTTTTAGGAGTGGGGGTCTTAGGTACTGACTAACTCTCTTATATATCTCGAAAGAATATATACACTAATATAGTTTCCCTAAGACTTTTACTATCCATAGTTCCAACAAACTAATTAGCGATAGCATAACTCCCGTTTCAAGACGCTGTTATTTTAGTTTATTAACCGTACAACGTGCATTGAACATTTTACGCAACAAATGACTTCTTGTTGCACCCATCCATATTCAGTTGTTATTTGAATTATAACCACCTTAATAACTTTTTATACAAAATTAAAAAAAAAGTTTATTGGGCTTATATCCCTCCCATAAATGAGAGAACTTTACGCCCTTTTATGTAAATTTTGAATTTGTACCTAAATACTTTAGAAAATAAAAAGTTATTGAAACCAAGGGGGGGCATCTCCTCTTTTTTTGTTTTATGACATATCATTTAGTTTAGAAAAAAGGCATATATAAATTATGGAATAAATAAATTATTATGAAGGAGGTGTCTTGTTATGAACTTAATTAAATTAACTTTATCAGCTGTAGGTCCGTTTAATGGATTAGTAGAAATTGATTTTAGTAAAACTTTTAATGAAAAAGTATTTATAATATCTGGTCCTACTAGAATGGATAAAACTATGATATTTAATGCAATAGATTTTGCTTTATATGGCGAAGAAAACAACGTAATCAAAATTAATAATGTTAAATCTATCATTAAAAGATTTGTTAAATTAAAATTTGAGATCGATAATAAAGTGTATAAAATATCACGGTATTTAGATCATTTAGGTGCTGAAGATAAATTAGAAATAGAAAATGAAGAAACAATTACAGATAAGAAAAAGATTAATCAACGAATAGAAGAAACTTTGGGAATTTCAAAAGAAGAATTTAAGTATATAACTATGATACAACATAGAGTTTTTAAAAAATTTTTGACTGCAGAAGATAAAGACAAAAGAGATGTCTTTAAAAAAATTTTTGGGACTCAATTAAAAGAGACAATTAATGAGGACTTTCAAAAACGATTAAATAATATAGAAGATCGTTCGACAGGATTACTAAATAGGATAGAATATTTAATAGACGTATTAGATCTTAAAGAGTATATTCCGGATGCTAAAGCGTCTGATATAGACTTAGTCATTGCTATTACGCAAGAATATTTACAAACAATGATAAATGAAAAGATACAACGAGAATTTTGTAAAGAACAAGCGGATGTTCAGTTAGAAAAACTTCAAGAAGAAGAAGCGATAGCTAAAAAGAATAATGATTTAATAAAACAATTAGAAAGTATTAGACGAGAGCTATCAATTTTAGAAGAAAATCGAGATGAATTCCAGCAGTTAAAGAATAAAATTAGAGATTTAAAAATTATTCAAAAATTTTTGCCATATTATACAAGGATTCAAAATCAGGATATACAATATGACAGTATGTTAGCTCAGCAAGATGTACATCAAAGTATTCAGGATGAACTAACTGAAGTTATAAAAAGGGAATTAAAAATTTTAAATGATTATGCAGAAAAAATAAGTCAGCATGATCAGCTAAGAGAAAATAAAAAAGAATTAGAAAATTTGATTCCAAAAATTATTCGAACGCAAAGTTTAAAAAAAGATTTAGACGATATTACCATTTCTATAAATAATCAAGAATTGCAGTGTTTGGATTTAAAAAATAAGATAGATAATATGACTATGAAAACTATGGAAATAATAGCAGTTGTAGAAAGCTTTAGTTCTATGGAGTTAAAAATGGTAAATTTAGAAATATTAAAGATGGCCAACCAGCATAAAAATATAGAAATTAAAGAGATATATGAATTATTTACATCTTACCAAGGCGGTTTAGATCTATATAAAGACATGTTGGATGAGTATAACATAAAAAGATTAGAATTAGAATTAGAATTAGAAGAAGTTCAAGAAAATTTAGTACAGTCGGAGGGACAAGAAGGTATAATTTATGCGACAAATAGGCATCCTAAGTCAAAAGATGGAAAAAACGGCCTTGGGATTCCTCTTAGCGAAAAAAATTTAATTAGCACAGAAAATTATGCTATGAAAGACAATTTGGATCTTTTTAAACAAAGTCAGTTAAGTCTTCTAAAAGAAGATTTGATTGTAATGAGGACAACAAATAAAATTAAGTTAGAAACCATTCAAAAAAGATTAGAACGATTTAAAGATATAGATGGATTAAAAGAAATTACGTTAATTGATAATATCGAAGTAAATATTAATTTTATAATGGATAAACTACAAAAAGAGCTTATTAAGTTAAATGACGAAATAGAAATAGTATTCAATAATATTATAGAAAAAAATGCTAACATTAAAAATTTGAGTATATTAATTCCAGAAATAGTAGCACTCGAAGGCGAATTATTCAATCTAGAAATAGTATTAAAAGAAAACATTATAAGAAAAGCCGAGATTAATAAAGAATTATCCTTAATACAGAAAAATGAAGTAACTATATTGTTGGCTGAAATTCACTTAAAATTGGATAACATAAATCTAGCCTTAGATACCGAGGTAGATCTGTACGAAGGCCAAAGGACAAAAGTTAAGAATATTCAGCTTCAATTTGATCAATTAAATGCTAAAATGGCTACTTATAATAATTTGATCCAAAGTCATAAAAAAGATCTTTCTATAATGGAGGAAAAATTTTTAAATAATCTCTCTGATAATAATATTTCGAAAAAAACCTTTTTGGATTTATTACCTGAAATAAATAAACAAGATACATTGCTAGATAAATTAAATTCCTATAATAAGCGTATATCCACTTTACAAGCTAAAAAGAAAACTTTATCCGAACAAATTGGCGATGCTGTATATATAGATTTAAAAATATTTGAAAAAAAGATTCAAAAAGGAATATCTCTTAAAAATTATTTAGAAGATCAAATAGCAAGTTTAACACAAACTGAGGCCGTAAAAGAAGAAACGCTGATACAATTAGAGGAAGCAGCAGAAAAGTTTAGAGAATTAGAAAAGCGATATAGAATGATTTCAGAAATTAACAATGTAAAAGATGGACAAAATAGCTTTTATATTTCCTATGAACGGTATATGTTAGAAGATTATTTTGAGTCAATTATTTCTGCTGCTAATGTAAGACTTAAGCAATTCGGAGTAACGGGACTGAGTATTAGAAGGCCAAAAAATTTAAGCAAGAAAAATACAGCTATGAGTTTAATAGCCTATGATGAATATACAGATACAGAAGTGTCGGTCATGACTCTTTCAGAAAGCGAAATTTTTCAAATTTCTTTAGCAATGGCTATTGGATTATCAGATATAATGCTAGTTAAATGTAATAAAGCCAAGTTAAATATTCTATTTATAGATGAAGATTTCACGGTAACGACACAGGCAGCCATAAATACGGCTATAGCAACGTTAAAGGAATTGGAGTCAGAGGATAGATTAATAGGAATTATGTCTAATATAGAAGAGTTAAGACATCAATTTCCTGTAAATTTAGAAATTATATCTAATCGAAAATTGGTCACATGGAGTAATGTATAATTTTCAAATGGATTAATGGATCATTTAAGAAAATTGCGTAATCACATTAGTATTGCGCTTTTTTCTACTTTTTATATTAATATAATTGATGAAAAGAAAGGAAAAATTTTATGATATTTTTATTAGTAATTAATATTGGATTACTTGCTTTGTACATCCTTTTAGTGATGATGCAAGTATCATATTTTAATTATTTGTATAAAAGTGTAGTAATCTATACGAATAATAAAATATATAAAACGGAAACGCAAGTAAAATTTGTTAGACAATTAGTAGAAGAGTATAAAAATATAAAAAAGCAAGATTTTGGAGAGTTAGATATATATATAAAGCAAAGGCTACACAACGACTATATAGGTAATTTTCAATTTCGATCAGTAGAAGATAATATTATAAGGATTCGAAATTTAAGTGCCGTTATAGCTGCTTACAATGTAATATGGGCGATTTCGGCCAATGAACATAAATATACAATAATCGTTTGGTTAAATTTAATTACGTTTTTAGGTATTATACTTGTTAGTATTTGGGCAAGTTTACAAAAGCGAAAACATGATATAATTATGATTTTAAAAGATTATATAATAAATCAGTATCCATTGGAAACATTAAAGAATTCACAAGATGAAATAAATAAGCAGTTAGCGTGGGAAAATGCTAGGCTACGGGAAACGATCACACTAAACAATTTAACAATAGATAAGCAACGAGAAAAAATTGAACAATTAGAAGATCGACTAGCTTTAGACGAAGAGTATTTTTCGGCCAGTCAAAGTTTAGCAAAAGAGAGAAAGTGGCGATTATTAAATAGTTTAAATATGGAGGACATAAATCATTTTTTAGAAGATTTTGGCATTTAAAACATAAGATGATATAAATAAATTTGTGAAAGCATTTAACATTTAAAGATAAGATGATAAAATAAATTTATAGAATAATTTGGTATTTAAAAAGCAAAAATTGCTAATACTAAAGCATAGATGACGAGATTTATGCTTGCGTCAATTTATATATTTTTGGAGGAGAAAATGATTAAATTAGATGTAAAAAAGACTGGTATTAGGGAAAATGAATTTACCAATATAAAAAGCCAATTAGAGTTAGCGCATAAAATATTGCATGAGGGATTAGGAGCTGGCTCGGACTATTTAGGATGGATAGACTTACCCGTAAACTACGATAAAGAAGAGTTTGAAAATATAAAAGAGGCAGCCAAAAAAATTCGCCATAATAGTGATGTACTAATAGTAATAGGGATCGGTGGCTCCTATCTCGGCGCTAGAGCATGTATAGAAGCGTTAACTCACCAATTCTATAATTCGTTAACAAAAGAGGATCGTAAAGCTCCTGAGATATATTTTGTTGGAAATAACATATCTGGCATTTATTTAAAGCAACTTTTAGACGTATGTAAGGGTAAAGATATCAGTGTTAACGTTATTTCTAAATCTGGAACAACGACAGAGCCGGCAATAGCATTTAGAGTATTTAAAAAATTATTAGAAGAAAAGTATGGTAAAGAAGGGGCTAAAGATAGAATATATGCAACAACGGATAAATCTCGAGGAGCATTGTTAACTTTGGCCCAAGACGAAGGGTATCAAACGTTTGTTATACCGGATGATGTAGGTGGAAGATTTAGTGTTTTAACAGCGGTAGGATTATTACCGATAGCAGTAAGCGGAATTGATATAGACGAGTTAATGGCCGGAGCAGCCGAAGGTCGTTCAGAATATAGCAATCCGGATGTATTAAATAATGCTGCTTATAAGTATGCGGCCACAAGAAATATATTATTAAGACAAGGTAAAAACGTAGAGATGGTAATAAATTACGAGCCATCATTAGTATATTTTGGAGAATGGTGGAAACAATTATATGGAGAAAGTGAAGGAAAGGATAAGAAGGGAATTTATCCATCTTCGGCCAATTTTTCTACAGATTTACACTCATTAGGACAATATATACAAGATGGCGGAAGATTTATATTTGAGACCGTCATTAATATTGAGCAACCAAAAGATGAAATTATTCTAGAAGAAGCTGAGAATGACTTAGATGGATTAAATTATTTAGCAGGCAAAACGATGGATTTCGTAAACAAAAAAGCATTTCAAGGTACTTTGCTAGCCCATGTGGATGGTGGTGTACCAAATATGGTTTTAAATGTAGAAAAGCTAAATGCATTTAGTTTCGGTAAGTTAATTTACTTTTTTGAAAAAGCATGCGGAATTAGTGGATATCTATTAGGCGTAAATCCATTTGATCAACCTGGAGTAGAAGAATACAAGCGAAATATGTTTGCTCTATTAGGCAAGAGTGGATATGAGGATTTAAAATTGGAATTAGAAAAAAGAATAGACTAGCAAATTAAAAGAGAGTTTACAGTAAGTAGACTCTCTTCTTTGCTTTAATTCTTTATGTATAAAATTAAAAACATTTACAAAACTTAATAAATGATATATAATAAAAATATTCACACAAATAAAAGGAGATGAGTTTAATGGAATTTTTATATTTAATAGTAGCATTATTTGCAACAACTGTTGGTGCTATGTCGGGGTTAGGTGGCGGAATTATAATAAAACCGGTATTAGACATGTTAGGACATTATGATCTAGCGACCATCGGGATATTATCTTCATCTACATTGTTAGCTATGTCGATAGTGTCGTTGGTCAAGAGATATATAGAAAAAGCTAAATTTGAGTACATAAAGTTATTATCGTTATCAGCCGGGGCAATTTTAGGAGGATTTTTCGGCAAAGCTGGCTTCACACTATTTATTGAGCTTATATCTCAAAACACAGCTAAAATAATACAATCTATCTGTTTAACATTATTAATGATTGCTATTTTATTATTTAGTATTTACCGCGAGAAAGTAAAAACATTTCATGTAACTAATCCGATTATATGTTTGATAGCAGGGATAATTTTAGGTAGTATTGCTGTATTCTTAGGAATTGGTGGTGGACCGATAAATGTAGCAGTAATAACAATATTATTTTCTAGTAGTGCAAAAGAGGCTGCTATATACTCTATTTTTACTATATTTTTCGCTCAAGGCACAACCATTTTAACTACTGCATTTACAACCGGATTTGCTATTTATGATTTAGAAGTAATCGGTTATATGATTGTCGGCGGTATATCCGGCGGATTCTTAGGTAGCTTTTTTAATAAAAAAGTTTCTAATAAACATGTAGAAAAAGTATTTAATTTCACCATGATATTAATCATAGCTATCAATATATTTAATATTATCCAAGTAGCAATGTACTGAGTATAATAAAGAAGCATACAAAAAAGCCATGGTCAACTTAATATATAACCATGGCTCTTCTTTATTCTTACTTAATTTGCTATTCAATTATTATTTCGTTCTTATTTTGAAATGGTTGCTTAATATGATAAATTAAGCTTTTTTAGCTTGCTCAACAATATCTTTAAGAGCTGCTTTTAAAATTTAATATTGTCCAATCAGCAGTGTCCGAGTATAATAAAGAAGCATATAAAAAAGCCATGGTCAACTTAATAGATAACCATGGCTCTTCTTTATTCTTACTTAATTTGCTATTCAGTTGTTATTTCGTTTCTTATTTTGAAATGGTTGATTAATATGATAAATTAAGCTTTTTTAGCTTGCTCAACAACATCTTTAAGAGCTTTTAAAGCTTCTTCAGGAAGTTTATCAAATCCACCTTTTTCAGTATTACGAGATTCGATATATTTTAATCTATCTTCCATTCTAGCTTGTAGTTGCTCTAAATAAGAAGCATCTTTTAAGTCCGGAACATATCCTTCTACTTCAAAGATTTCGATATCGGAGAATGGACCCCATGGTTTAAAGTCTGCTGTGCCTTCTACTATTGCTTCAAGAACGCCTAGAGTTACAGCTGGTGTAACTTTTTTGTCCATGAAGTCGCCAGTATTTAAGATATAACAGTCTACGTTACAATCGGCAACTAGAGTTTTAAACTTGTTGAAATCGTCAGCTAGTGGATAAGTTCTGAATGGATTTGCGTAAGGCTCTACTACTAATGCGTTAGGGTCAACGCCCGGAGCAAGTCTTTCCGCTGTAGTTCGTTTTGTCGCTAAGGTAGCACCCATAACGGATGCAAGATCAGCTCCACTTAATTTTACTACTGGTGGTAAAGTAGGGTCTTTCATCAACCAGAATATTGCATTTACAGGTTCTGCAAATTTATTTACTCTGTTTGGAGACCAAAGGATAGATTTAACTGCTCGACCGTTTCCGTTTCTAATATCTTCTGTAACAGGAACAACTTTTCCGTCTTCATCTAAAGTAGCACCGTTGTTTTGCATAGTTAATAAATATTTATTATCATTGCAAGTTAACGGATAATCTTGAGTTTTATCGAAATATGCTGGCTCAAGAGCTACCGAAGAGCTGTCTTCTGTGGAAATAACAAAGGCATCGTCGTGCAAAACTGTAATGTCATATTTTCCACCGTGTGGTGCATGAGTTATAGTTGATTTACCACTTCCAGAAAGGCCAAAAACACCTGCTACGAAAGATTTTCCACCAGGTAGATTATAGCGCTTTTGTCCACCATGGCAAGACGCAAAACCATTACGATTAGCAATACCCCAAGCAAGAGTTAAAGTACCTTTTTTGTGTTCGCCGAAATATCTCATACCTAAAATACAAGCACAGTTATTTTTAGGATCTACAACCGCCAATCCAAGTGGATGGTCTGGATGAGACCATGTTGGATCGGAGAATATGTAGATATCTCCTTCGTTTTCCATAACTTTTGAATCTTTATACATTGCTGCAACAGCTTCATTGATAACTTGGAAGTTTAAAAGCCAAGAATACATAACGTTCTCTTCATTTTCAGGAATACAAAGGTGTGCTCTTACAGAAAACTCTTTATCTAAACCAACAATGGCTTGAGCATGATAAAGTTTCTTAAGACGAGTACCATATATTGCTTCACGAACTTTCGTAGCATATTCTGTGGCATTAATGCCTGGCTCGCCGATAACTCTTCTTGCAGCCGCAGTTCTACCAAAAACAGTACCGTCATTGAATAATAAAATTTTACTGCCTGGATCTAGTCCAATTAGCTCTGGCTCATATACAGGTAAATCAGTTACCACAGTCCCAGGTGATGCAGCAGCTAGTTTATAGGCTTCTTTTAGTGAAGTCACGTTTGTTACGTTATTTCCATAAAAAGCAGTTTCAATGGTAGTACGTATTGAACTAAATATTGGATTATGCGCACCTATTTCGCTTCTCGAAAAATTTGCTTTAGTGGCCATTAATAAAAATCCTCCTTTTAAATGATAAAGTAAAAGTTAAAAGTCATATAACTATAATATAATAGTATAATAGTAACGCAAACGTTATATAACTAATATATAGTATATATATAATAATTAATTATAGTAGGTGATTTAGGTACAAATCCACCGTGATATCATTATGCATTAAAAAAAGAAAGTTGTCAACGGTTTTTTATTAAAATGAAAAATTTGGCAACATGTCAAAAATTATAACGTATAAATCGCACTATTTAATACATAAGTTATAAATTGCAATCTAAATGTTATTAAACATTAATTTCAGTGATGTATCACTAGATTTTTTTAGTAAATTTTTATATCCATAAGTTAATTATAAGGTTAAACGCTCATATTAGAAATTAGCTTAGATACGTCAAAATATTTTGCTCCATCGTCAATTATATATTGATCTTGTGTTAATACACTAACCTGACAACTAGCTTGTCCTTTTTGGCCAGTAGAAGCCGGGACAACAGCTACAGAAGAACCGATTATTTTGCCATTTTCTATTTTGGTAAATGATATAGAAAATTTCTCGTTAGCATACATATTAGTTTGATTTTTAATCTTAAATATAGTATTTGGACATACTTTCATATTTGGAATAGTTAGCTTTGTAGTTCGATATCCCTTAAAAAAATAGTTTGCTTCTAAGTGATTTTTTATAGTAAAATCCAAGGATGTATCTCTTTGAATAAGTTGCATATAAATGAATGGATTATATATAGAAATTTGATAGTTTTTTTCTATCTCACGATTTAAGTTAATTTTTTTTCGACCATTTAAAAGTTGTTTTATCACTTGTTTTTCTAAAAATGTAACGTTGTCCTCTTTGACTACTCTACTTGCAATGTTTAGATTGTTTATAATTTCTTTTGCTATATATTCTTTTAAATCCAATAGTTCGGTCAAGTCACCATTAATTTTAGAATGAAATAAAATGTTTAATGCAGCATTAGTTGGCATGTATGTTTTCACCTCAAAATATTTTAGAATAAAAAATAAAAAATAAAAAATAGAGGTAATAGATTACCTCTAAAAGTTTAAAATACGTCTTATGCTTGCTTTTTCTCACTTTGATATAGCATAATTGGAACAGTGATTTTTTTAGATAATCGATCTTGATTATTTGTTAATTTATCAAAAAGATTTTGTTCCTCTGGCATGATGACTAAATCAATCTTGCATTCCTGAACAATACTCTGTATCGTATCTATTTGTGGACCGATCTGACAAATAACTTCTTTGTCCGAATGAGTAAGTATAGAATTTATCTTAGAAGTAATGGCTCGGTGAGCTGCATCGATGCTGTCCCTATTTAAGTTAGCAATAGAATATAAAATGCTAGGATAAGCATAAACGCTAGAAAAAGTTAGTGGACTGGTGATGTATAAAACAAAAAGCTTTGCCTTTTTTTCCACGGCTATGTTTTCTGCATGTAGCAATGTTTGGGTATCCAAAGCATTTGAGATAGGTATAAGAATATTCATATACGCATTCCTTCCTTCCTTAGACGTTTTTTATATTATAACACAAAAATGCTGTAGGTCTAGGCTTAAATGCAAAATTAATTCACAAATTTTTCAAATTTCAATTCTACCGTTTCAAAAACGACTGATATATGCTCAAATCTTAATTTTACTTCTACCATTTCAAAAATGGCTGATATATTTTCAAATTTCAATTCTACCGTTTCAAAAACGGCTGATATATGCTCAAATCTTAATTTTACTTCTACCATTTCAAAAATGGCTGATATATTTTCAGCTTTCAATTCTAACATTTTAAAAATGGCAATATTTTCAAATTTCAATTCTATCATTTCAAAAATGGCTAACAAATCTATTTTTCAGATTTTAATTCTAATTTATCAAATATGCCAGCAAGATCTAAATTTTGAGTAGAATTTTTCAAATGAAATTGTATTTTAGCACTTTCATTAGGAGATAAATTACCAATCGGCATATTAACATCTAAATGGTCAAAAAGCAAGCTACCACGCTCTCTATGAATAATTAAACTTTCTATTAATTCAGTTAAGGCTGTTGCGTTGGAAATAGGTTTTTTTATATGTAAAGCTAAATTATTTATAGTTACTTGAGTCGTGTTAGTCACATGTATAACGTATTCATTATTAGATAAATTAGATGATATTTTCATTTTTATCCCCCCAAATAATAAAAAAATATAATTAGAATAAACGAGTTACTCTAATTATATAAGCAAAAATAAGTATAATATATCTATATCGATGTCGACAATTTTATTTTTAGCTATTATTAGAACATTTTAACCCAAGGTGGTTGATAATCTAGATTAAAAGGAATACATCTACCATAATAATTTTTATTAAACCAAGTTGGGTCACAAATTTCTTCTTTTTTATTAAGGCTTAAAAATAAATCAGACAATCCGGAAAAAGTTATAGGAACTCTTTCTTCCATCGGCGTAAATGTTGGTTTGTCAGGAGTACCACCGATTTCAACCCATTTTCTAATAAAGAAGCACTGAGTCTCACCATTATATTGAGCACATTTAATTTCAAAGAATTCACCTGGTTTACTTGGGCCTATTTTGGATGGATCAGCACCTGGGGTGCTTGGTACTCTAGTTGGTTCCGGATTCTGAATCGGAGGAGTTGGAGTTGGAATAGGATTACCATGTATTGGAATATTAGCTAACATATATTCTAATAATTCTGGAGTGATCACAGGTCCTGGCCCAGAACCTGGCATTGGTGGATAAGCTGACATTGGGGTCGTGAATGAGATTGGATTTATAGGCACAGCACCACCGTTATTAAGACAAGCTGCGCTACAATTAAAAGTTGCGCCGTATCCTTGGCAATTTTGGTAAACTTCTCTATAGTATTTCTGTTGATCAACTATCGATGGAATTGGTTTGCTATCTGAAAAATTGCTTGACATGGAATTTGTACAGTTACATGACATAATTATAACCTCCTATTTGTTTTGTTGTGTGTCTAAAGCCTCACGAGTTTTTTTGCTTATTTATTGAATATCTGAGTATTCATATTGACATAGTATGCAGAAGCAAGCCAAAGTGAGATTGTTTTATAAAAAAAAATTTTTTATATTTTTATATTAAAACTAAAAGGTAATATTATTAGTGCATTCTGGCATATATATAAAATAATTGGACAAGCATTTTGATATATTATTAAATATATATATTATGACTAAGCAAATAAATATATCATTGTCAGCTTGACCAAATATATTTTTTAAGGAGGAAAAACTGATGAAAAATTTTATACTATCTTTTCAGATTGGGCTAGTATTCGTAGGTAGCATAGTAGGAGCCGGGCTATCATCTGGAAGAGAGTTAACACAATTTTTTGCAGTGTATGGATATAAGAGTTTTTTAGGACTTTTTATTTGTGCAGCATTGTACGTAAGTATAGGTAAAATGATAATATTTTTAAGTATCAAATATAAGGTAAAATCGTATGAAGAGTTCATAAATTTGGTATGTCCAAAGCCGATAGCTATATTTTCGAATATATTTTTAACCGTATTTTTATTAAGTTCTACATCCATAATATTGGCCGGTAGCGGAGCAGTAATGCATCAATATTTTGGGATACCGAAAATTTTTGGTGTTATATTTATGATAGTAGTCAGTATTATATTTTTATTTAGAGAAACGAAGGGCATATTTGAAGTCAATAATATAACGGTACCGATTTTAATAATAATGATGGTTTCTATTTTTATAGGATATGGCATAAACAATCAGGAACAAATGAGTTTTGACTACATAACATCCTTACCCTATTATAAGAGAAGTTATATTATTTCGGCATTAGTGTATGCTGGGTTCAACATAATTTCTATAATAGGTATAATGGTTCCACTAGCAAATGAAATTAAGAGAAACAAAATTTTATTAAGAGGTGTAGCGATTGGAAGCGCCATATTAACAGTAATCAGCATAATAATAGTTTTTGTAATGATAGTGAATCCGACATATGCTCAGCAATATGAGATACCTATATTGGCCGTAGCTCAGAATATAGCACCTTGGATGCAAATCGGATTATTGATGATGATTTGGCTCGAAATGTTTTCATCGCAAGTTTCGAATATATATGGATTAACCAAAACCATGGAAACAAAATTTCAAGTACCGTATAAGACCGGTGTGTTACTGAGCATAATAATAGCATTGCCACTATCATTCGTTGGTTTTACCGGGTTAGTCGACGTATTATATCCGATATACGGCGTATTAAGTTTAGTTTTTGTGGTATGCGTAATTCAATTTTATTGTAAACAAAAAATTAGTTTAACGAAAGTTTACAACTAGAGGTGTCGCCCTGCTCCCCTTTCAGGGGAGCTGTCAGCGTAGCTGACTGAGGGGTTCTTATGGTGCTGTCGCCCAAGGAGAGCTATCACGAAGTGACTGAGAGGTTAGAAAGCTGACTGAGGGGTTCTTATGGTGCTGTCGCCCAAGGAGAGCTATCACGAAGTGATTGAGAGGTTAGAAAGCTGACTGAGGGGTTCTTATGGTGCTGTCGCCCAAGGAGAGCTATCACGAAGTGACTGAGAGGTTAGAAAGCTGACTGAGGGGTTCTTATGGTGCTGTCGCCCAAGGAGAGCT
>MDSO01000023.1_pt1 | contig 31183 bp, 27 predicted proteins | sample 1005691 | NCBI WGS metagenome assembly MDSO01 (sample SAMN05526595, study PRJNA338239) | gut metagenome | isolation source: stomach gut content | host: Acanthurus sohal | place: Saudi Arabia: Red Sea | collected 2011-04 | reverse complement strand
ATGTATATAGCGTTATCGCAATTTCGACTTTAAGTGTTTTTTGCTATTTTTCGAATTTTAGCTTAAAATTTTATCATCGTAAATTTTTAATTATTTTCTTGTATCGAGGCCATTATTTTCCTAGCATGTAGGCCTATGTTTCTTAAGAAACATTTTCAAAAAACTGCTTTAATCGCTTGATGTATACACTATTATCACAATTTCGATTTTGAGCGTTTTTTGCTATTTTTCGAATTTTTATCATTGTCGTCCTTTTTGAGTTAAAGTAGTAGCGAAACTAACAGAAGGAGTTAAAGAAGAATTTAATTATTTTCTTGTATGTAGACCATTATTTTCCTTACATGTAGGCCTATGTTTCTTAAGAAACATTTTCGAAAAATTGCCTTAACTTCTTGATGTATATGGCGTTATCATAATTTCGATTTTGAGCGTTTTTTGCTATTTTTCGAATTTTCATCATTGTCGTTCTTTTTGAGTTAAGGTAGTAGCGAAACTAACAGAAGGAGTTAAAGAAGAATTTAATTATTTTCTTGTATGTAGACCATTATTTTCCTTACATGTAGGCCTATGTTTCTGAAGAAACATTTTCAAAAAACTGCTTTAATCGCTTGATGTATATACTATTATCACAATTTCGATTTTGAGCGTTTTTTGCTATTTTTCGAATTTTCATCATTGTCGTCCTTTTTGAGTTAAGGTAGTAGCGAAACTAACAGAAGGAGTTAAAGAAGAATTTAATTATTTTCTTGTATGTAGACCATTATTTTCCGTACATGTAGGCCTATGTTTCTGAAGAAACATTTTCAAAAAACTGCTTTAATCGCTTGATGTATATACTATTATCACAATTTCGATTTTGAGCGTTTTTTGCTATTTTTCGAATTTTCATCATTGTCGTCCTTTTTGAGTTAAGGTAGTAGCGAAACTAACAGAAGGAGTTAAAGAAGAATTTAATTATTTTCTTGTATGTAGACCATTATTTTCCGTACATGTAGGCCTATGTTTCTTAAGAAACATTTTCAAAAAATTGCTTTAATCGCTTGATGTATATACTATTATCACAATTTCGATTTTGAGCGTTTTTTGCTATTTTTCGAATTTTCATCATTGTCGTCCTTTTTGAGTTAAGGTAGTAGTGAAACTAACAGAAGGAGTTAAAGAAGAATTTAATTATTTTATTGTATGTAGACCATTATTTTCCTTACATGTAGGCCTATGTTTCTTAAGAAACATTTTCGAAAAATTGCCTTAACTTCTTGATGTATATGGCGTTATCATAATTTCGATTTTGAGCGTTTTTTGCTATTTTTCGAATTTTTTCTCAAAATATTTAGCTTAAAATTTTAGCAATATAAATTTTTAATTATTTTCTTGTATCTAAAACATTATTTTCCTTGCATGTAGGCCTATGTTTCTGAAGAAACATTTTCGAAAAACTATATTAACCTCTTGATGTATATAGCGTTATCGCAATTTCGATTTTAAGTGTTTTTTGCTATTTTTCGAATTTTAGCTTAAAATTTTATCATCGTAAATTTTTAATTATTTTCTTGTATCGAGGCCATTATTTTCCTGGCATGTAGGCCTATGTTTCTTAAGAAACATTTTCAAAAAATTGCTTTAATCGCTTGATGTATATACTATTATCACAATTTCGATTTTGAGCGTTTTTTGCTATTTTTCGAATTTTTTCTCAAAATATTTAGCTTAAAATTTTAGCAATATAAATTTTTAATTATTTTCTTGTATCTAAAACATTATTTTCCTTGCATGTAGGCCTATGTTTCTGAAGAAACATTTTCGAAAAACTATATTAACCTCTTGATGTATATAGCGTTATCGCAATTTCGATTTTAAGTGTTTTTTGCTATTTTTCGAATTTTAGCTTAAAATTTTATCATCGTAAATTTTTGATTATTTTCTTGTATCTAGACCATTATTTTCCTTGAATATAGGCCTATGTTTCTTAAGAAACATTTTTAAAAAACCGCCTTAACTGCTTGGTGTATATGGTGTTATCGCAATTTCAATTTCAAGCGTTTTTTACTATTTTTCGAATTTTGGCCAAAAAAATCCTCCTTAATAATTGGAGGATTTCTAAGATTTATATTTATTGAATAACAATATCTACAGAATCGGTAGAATATAAACTTTTACTCAAAATGTTTAGCCTAGAAGGTTGATAGCATAAATTTTTGATGATTTTCTTGTATGTAGACCATTATTTTCCTTACATGTAGGCCTGTGTTTCTTAAGAAACATTTTCGAAAAATCGCCTTAACCTCTTGATGTATATAGCGTTATCGTAATTTCGATTTTGAGCGTTTTTCACTATTTTTGAATTTTTTCTCAAAATATTTAGCTTAAAATTTTAGCAATATAAATTTTTAATTATTTTTTTGTATCTAAAACATTATTTTCTTGGCATGTAGGCCTATATTTCTTAAGAAACATTTTCAAAAAACTGCCTTAATCCCTTGATGTATATGACATTATCGCGATTTTGATTTTAGGCGTTTTTTGCTATTTTTCGAATTTTCTTCATTGCCTTTTTCTTTGAATAAGGTTGTAGCGAAACTAACAGTAGGAGTTAAAGAAAAATTTAATTATTTTCCTTATTTGTAGGCCTATGTTTCTTAAGAAACATTTTCAAAAAACTGCTTTAATCGCTTGATGTATATACTATTATCGCAATTTTGATTTTGAGCGTTTTTTGCTATTTTTCGAATTTTAATTTAAAATTTTATCATCGTAAATTTTTAATTATTTTCTTGTATCGAGGCCATTATTTTTCTTGCATGTAGGCCTATGTTTCTTAAGAAACATTTTCGAAAAAACCCATTAACCTCTTGATATATATGGAGTTATCGCAATTTCGATTTTAAGCGTTTTTTGCTATTTTTCGAATTTTAGCTTATAATTTTATTATCGTAAATTTTTAATTATTTTATTGTATCTAAGCCATTATTTTTAAAATACCTCCAGTAGCATATATATTGTAATAATGATGGTATGGATTTAGAAGATACTCAAATTAAACATATATCGCTGGAATTAACTGAACGATGAAATCCAAGATATAAATACTATATTTATCATGAGGATCGATGTTAACTATCATTTAATATCTAAGGAAAAATGGAATTGATGTATTGATACCACTTGGATTCGGAAAAGTTTCAGTTCTTCGCAAATTTTTACCGTTTTTCGCACTGATTCATTTGCTATGATTTTTATTTCTAAACTATATTCAAATTTTAGTCGACTTTGATCTCTCATAATATTATAATGACCTAGTTCCAGATTGGTTTGTTATAAATTAATTATACCATGAAACGAAAAAATGAGTCACCATTTTTTGGGCACTCATTTTCTAGTTTTTGAGGTTGTTAGTGCGACAGCTCCTTATTTTTAGTAAAAAATCTTAATGCCAATTTATAAGAAATTCCCGCAAATAAGCATATTTGCATAATACCAATAATCATAATCCACCAATGAGATGGTATTATTGAATCATTGATTATATACATTATAGGACGTATATAGTAATTATCAAAATCTACCATATGATAAGGAAAAAAGTTTGACAAGAAATAATTTAAAGACAAATTAGTTCGTTCTAACATTATCATCATCCCTAAGCCAAACGTGAATGTAATAGCAGTAGGTAAGACTTTTTCAGTTATTGTAGAGATTAATAGTATTAACGAAATTAATATAAATAAAGCTATAAGACCTAAACTAACATTTATGAAATATTGTCCTAAAAATGTTAGTTCATAAGGACAAAACAAAAATTTAATACTGCTTTGGATTGGTAACAAAGCTCCTTGCCAATCAAAACTAATTAATAGTACAAGTGTAAATGTTAGAACACTAGCAATATAAACTTTCTAGAGATTAAATATGCTGTTAAAAATCTGGCCAAAACCAAATTCTTTGTACCACGTTTAGTAGAAAAAAGTATTTGATTCATAGTGCTATGTTCCGGATGAGTAAATAAAGGAATTAATAAAAATGGTATGCCTAAAACTAGGATTGTAGCAAAATCTATGAAAGTGTTATTTACCACTTTCCACCCTTCAGCATATCTTATTTTTATTGGATGTTCCAGTGAAAATTTCGATTTATTAGCTAACAAATAAGCATTGTCTATATCATAGGCCCCGCCCATATTCATTACAACATTATCAATTCTTTGGTTATAAAAATTATTTATATTATCATCAGTCAACAAAACTAGCTTTTTACCATAATTTCCTGCTACTAAGAAATTTAAATTTGAGTTATATAAATAACTAGTTGTGTCAGTAGCATTTATTACTTTATTTATAGTTTCAACATTTAATAATACAGGATTCTGCCTCTTGGATACAACTAAGTTTTCTTTCTAAGGTATTGTTATTTGCCCCATATTATCATAAATATTGTATTGCCGTAAAGATACATAATTTAAACTCAAGCTATATATTAATACTAATAATATTATATAGTGATACTTTTTCCCAAGTATTCGTTTGCTTTCTACTTTAATAATATCCATCATATTATTCCTAACTTAATTTATATTTTTTGTATTGTCTTCTAATTAAAAACTTTAGGATTAGTAGATATAATACAGCTAGGGGTATAAATGCGAGTATATAAGGTGTTACAAAATCACCTATAAAATAATATACAGTATTTTGTATATCCATTTTTGCATAATATAAAGGATTAGGAATTAGTTGTTTTAGATTTGTAGTATATCGCAATCTAGTTAATATCCATAGTATTGAAAGACAAGTAATGAGTGCAGTTTTGGAATTACGTAATATCATCGATATCAAAATAACTAGGCTAGTAATAATAATAACAACTAGTAATCCTTTCAATATCATAATTACCATATTGTCCAAGAGTGTTAAATTAAAAAGACAATATTTATAATAGTTTTGTGCTGATTGAGCTAAACCGCTAAAGGAACATATTCCTCTATAATAAGCAAATTTAGTACAAATAAACTATATGTTGTTATTGAAAATAAATTTGTTACTAATACTCTTATTCTCATATTAGGCTTACGGCCGAATTTTGATGTCAAAGATATTTCATCTATGCCATTAGATGTGTCTGTTACAAATAACTGAACGGATATAAAAACTATGGCTATTAGGGCAAAAATAAATTGTTTTGAAAGTAAATATTCAAAAATTGAATATCCCTCATCCTACAACGAATGGAGTTTTTAAGTTATTGATATATTTTTCTATTTTTTGCAATTCATCAATATTATAGTACATATTCTTAGAATTTTTATTTTCTTGCATTGCTTTTAAGACAGAATTTTTATAAGCATCATGCAAATCCTTGTCGGAATTCATAAATTCAAAATTCAAATCTTGCATATTTGAAAGAGTGCCTGGGCCATAATAAGCAAAATTTATTAATCTGTTAGTATAGGCATATTGAGAAATTCCCCTGTACAAGTAGTGTTTATTAGAATCAAAATCAGGGGTGGCTAGTGTATTAGCAAATTCTGTACTGAAATTATCTAAATATTGTTGGTTAAGCTCACCAAATTTTGTTTCGGCTTCTATCTTTCTGTAGGCTGTGATATCATTATACATAGGTGTGCCATCACTCAGCATAGCACGTCTGCTACGAGCTACATACGTAAGTGTTAGTATAGATGAAACAATGAGAAGTCCCACAATTGATATTAAGGTTAAAGGTGTGATCATTTTTCTAAATTCATGTTTAAACATATTTATTGCTCCTTATAGCTGGTACCATGATGAATTATTTTCCAAGGTGACTCTTTGCTGTCTCTAACTAAAAATAAGTAGCTATAACTATCATCGACTTCTGTTTCATACTCATATATCTCTATATTTTCATTTGTATATCCTGTTGCTACTCCTTTATCTTTATCGTCATAAATAGCAAGTATTCTAGGGTCCACAGCGGGAGTTATGTCATACCCGTAGCTTCGTTTGGGAATTTTTAAAACATTTTGGACGTAATCATTAGTTAATGCGATTAATTGTAACACGCTATTATAAGATTCATTAAATTCGGGTTTATTTTTTGGCTGATTAGGCAAATCAGCCCCATTTGGAATAATAGATGTAGACATGCCGTCTTTAATCGTTTCTCCGCCAGTCTTTCTGGTTGTTTTTAATGTTGCCAAAGCTTTATTTAATTCTACATCTTGTTGTTCGGCTGATAAATTTTCTATTACGTTATTCTGCATCACTTCTCCTGTGTCTATATTATTAACTAAACCTTGAACAGAGGTGTTAATCTCAGAATTTCTTAGGCTACAACCTGATAATATAATAATGCCACCCAAAACAGCTATATATTTATATTTTTTGTTTATCTTTTTTTCCTCTTTTCTCTATATTACAAACATGTGGATACATAATAGTCTTTAACTTTAGGTTCTACCTTTTTACTATCGGCTTAAGTAAAGATGTCTCCTACATACCTTTTGTACAATTTTTCTCATATCATTATTCCTTATAGCTAGTACCATGATGAATTATTTTCCAAGGTAACTCTTTACTGTATCTAACTAAAAATAAGTAGCTAAAACTATCATCGCCTTCTGTTTCATACTCAAATACCCGTATATTTTCATTTGTATATCCTGTTGCTACTCCTTTATCTTCATCGTTATAAATAGCAAGTATTCTAGGGTTCACAGCGGAAGTTATGTCGTACCCATAGCTTCATTCGGGAATTTTTAAAACATTTTGGACATAATCATTAGTTAAGTCAGATGATTGTATTAAATTGTAATAATACTCTTTGTACATTTCGTACATTTCGTACATTTCGTACAGTTAGAGCATATTTTTGGGCTGATTAGATAAATTCGCATCGGTTAAAGACATAGACATGCCGTCTTTGGATATTGGATTCTTTCTATCTGCCTTTATTTTGCTAAAACTTTATTTAATTATGAATCTTGTTGCTCTTCTGATAAGTTGGTGGTTATGTTGTTACTGGTCTTCATCATAATTGTTCCAGTGTCACAGCATTAACCATTTTTTTCCTTGCTGTATCTTACAAACATGTGGATACATAATAGTCTTCAAGTGTAGGTTCTACCTTTTTACTATTGGATTGAGTAAAGATGTTTCCGACATACCTAACTTTAATATTTGGCCCTTCTTGCTTTCGTTGTCAATTTTTCGTTCCAAATTTAAAGTAGTAAACATTTGATCATCTACGATTGTTTCAAACACTTGTCCTCTAATTTTTTCGGTAAGAGTATCGACTCTGTTAAACTCTATTAATTGTCCTGATTTTATAATTATTAATTGTTCAGCTATCGCCTCGATATCGGATAAATTCATTTTTATGCATACCTTTTAGGGTTCCTATATATTCTAAGAATTCATAAGCGGTAAAGCCAAGGAAAACATTAAAATCCTGTGGTATATAGCCTATAATATCTCTGTATTTTTTATAATAATGCCACAAGTTTGCAAAACCAAAATAAATAAAGAATGTTTTTTATGAAAATTATTATAAAATCATTTCTGAAAAATGTCGATATATTTAAATAAACTTCAAAAAAAAATACCAAATACTCAATGATTGATTTGAATAATTTAATAAATAAAGGAAACTGAAAAGTCGATTAATTCATAAATTCATCTAAATCCATTTCAAAATCTTAAATATCTTGATTAAAAAGTTCTTTATTGAAATACTTATTATGATGATAGCCATAACCGTGGTTTTGATTGTCCCCAATAGTCTTGGCGAAATCCGAAAATTGTTGAATATAGTACGAGAGAGATTGCGAAGTGGATGATTCGACTGATTGAATATTATCGATAGAGACCTTACCGGTGGACTAGTGGACCTAATAAAAATTTTAAATTCATCGATAACTTTGTATGCGAAGTAAATATAAATTAATAATTTTTCGATTCTGAAATTAGAGCAAATATTTTGGCGATACTTTTAGTATAACCACCTTCTGAACCTGGTTCTAAAACTAGGTTAAAATTTCTATTTACTTCTGGAGACATATCAAAGGACAGAGTATAATTTAAAGATGGATTTAAAGTTATACCGGTTTGTTCTAGCGAGATATCCCGGAAATTCCGAAGCCACTGAAAAAGTCTTTTGATATCAAGAAATTCTCACCCTAAACCAACCTGCATCTTTGATGATTTCTGCTGTTAAAATGAGGCAACGCAAGTTGACGGAAGGGTTCAGAGGAGATAGCGTTAGCTACTGAAAGGACGATTGGGAAACGATGTAGGACTACTTAACTTTAGTTTTTCAGTGCCCTCGAAATTCCCACTTAAATTGGAAGCAATAACTTGGGCCAGACCATTCATGAGTTGGTAAGAAGTACTGCTGTCGAAAGTGGATTAAGAGTCAAAATTATTCAAGCAATCTCTGTTTGGAACCCTGTTATCATCAGAAAACTTCATAATTTGAATTGCGGAAATATTTTCGTAGTCAGATACTTTTGTAAACTTAATTTTGTTACAAAACAAAACTCCGAATGAAGAATAACAAGTTCTAAATTGAGAGTTTTAATAAATATATTATACATGTAACAATAATAAATTTGTAATATATAACATTGTTATTGCTATTGCTATTGCATATAACTTTATTAGGTATGATTAATGTGATAATTGAAAGTGGTTGAATGTTTGTGATTAAAAAAATTATAACCGAAGAGTATACTACTAAAAAAATTATCACAGAAACCTTGGTACCAGAAGATTTTGAAAAATCTAGTGATGAAGTAATTATTACAGCACCCACGATAGATGCTGATACAACTATAGAATTAGTTAATCCTGTTGGAAAAGAAGTGGTTGATTGTGAGGAATCTATTTTAAATCATAGGGCGTGCGTTTGCGTTAGTACAGTAAATGAAATGAAAAGTGCAGCGGGTGAATTTGCTTGTGTTTGCCAATGTAGAACTGGTAATATATCAAATAAACAAGCAAATGCTAATATTGCTATTGAAAAAACACGCACTTAATAACTAACTTAGGATACATTTCTTACTTTGTTTTCTTAAATAAAATTTATCATATTAATCATATCTATTTTATATACTTTATCACAAAATATAAATTTATGGAGGTCTTATGAATAATAAATCATTTTTAGAATTAAAAACAAATCTTGTAAATTTAAAAGGTAGATATAAGTTTAGTAGATTATATAAACCTTTTAAAACTACAAAAAAATTTTATTTTTTAGATTCAGGTACAGGTAAAGTAATTAAAGTTAGTAGTAAAATATACGAAATTTTAAATTACCTATGGCGAACAAATGATTTAGATGGATTAACGAAACTGAAATTCGATCATCTGGAAGAAAGTCTTAAATTAATTCATTAATGAACTAATTTTATCTCATAATGTACTTCAAATGCCTCCAGTTGCATATTTACATTGTAATAATGATGGTATGGATTTAGAAGATACTCAAATTAAACATATATCGCTAGAATTAACTGAGCGATGTAATCTAAGATGTAAATATTGTATTTATCATGAGGACCAGTGTGGTTTTAGAAATTTTGGTATGACAGACATGAGTTTCGAAGTTGCTAAAAAGGCTATTGATATATTGAAGTTATCAAATGAGAGCACTGTTTATTTATCATTTTATGGCGGAGAGCCTCTATTAAAATTTAATTTATTGCAAGAATGTATTCAGTATTGTACGGAAACATTACATAATAAAACTATTATATATAATATGACTACAAATGCAACTTTAATAAGTGAAGATATTGCAAAATATTTAATGAATATTGAGAATTTTTCTATAACTATTAGTTTAGATGGTCCCAAAATGATTCATGATAAGAATAGAATTTTTTCAATCGGCGAAGGTTCGTTTGATAAGTGTTATCAGGGTGTCCAAAATCTTATTAACGCTGCTCAAGATGATGTAGCTAAAAGAATTAATTTTAATATAGTGTTAAGTGATACTAAAGTTTCAACATTATTACTTAAAAAAAAGAGGCTGTCGCAAATGAGAAAAATCATAAGCGACAGTCTTTGTTTCAAACAAAAAAGTTTGTCATATTGTTGAAAACTAAGAAAATGTGGAAAACGTTGCAGTACAAATTAGAAAGGGTGTAAAATAGCTCTTTTCTTTTTGAAAATGATTCTTTAAAAAATTTTGTAAAAATAATGTCATTTTTACAGGCTTCTTCAATTTTTCTTTAAGAATAATTGCCTGTTATAGCCCCTAGTAAACTATTTGAAACAGTGTTATTGGATTGTTTTTTTGACATACTCTTACATATTCTTTTAGTAGATGTCTCTAAATTGTAGCAAATTTCTACCATTTTTTGCACTGGTTCATTTGCTACGATTTTTATTTCTAAACCATATTTAAATTTTATCTTTCATAATATTATAATTACCTCATTTCAGGTTGGTTTGTTATAAATTAATTATACCATGAAACGAAAAAACGAGCCTTTTTTGGGGCGCTCGTTTTTTGATTTTGAGGGTTTTTAGTGCGATAGCCCCTGCCAGCTTTAGCTGACTGAGAGATTAAAAAGATTAAGATAGTTTTTCTATAGCTATAATGAATGGAGCATCATTTTGTTGATTTATGAACTTATATTCTAGTACTGAAAATTTCTTTTGCTCTAACATTTGACAATAGTTTTGCAAGGCCATTTTTTCAGCCTTTCCATTCATATGTCCATGATAAATTGTTATGACTACTAGTCCATGTTTCTTCAAGTATGGCAATATATTATGGATAGCCATAATTGTGGAGGATGGCTGAGTTGTTATGTTGTGATCACCTTTTGGTAAATAGCCTAAGTTAAATACTACAGCACTGAGTGCATGATCGATGTATTTATGGGCCTTTTCATGAGAATCTTCTATCAATTCTACGTTGGTTATTTTATGTTGATCTAATAAGGCCTTTGTAGCAATGATAGCATTTTTTTGAATGTCGAAACCATATACCTTACCTTCTGGCCCCACTATTTCGGCTAAAAATAAAGTATCATATCCGTTTCCACACGTCGCATCTATTACTTTATCTCCAGGCTTTACTGCTTCTTTTATTAAAAATTTTGAATATTCTAGCATTTGTTTTAATATCATTTTTTACTCCTACCGATCTTTATTATCTTATGAAAAGTATGGTCAATTTTTTTAGCTCCTATACTTACATATAAGCATAAAAAAAGCCCACATCTATTTTTTAGGTAGTGTGAGCTTTTTGAAAAAACATAAGCGAATGTTTTATTTTAAATTATAAAGAGTTCAATTTGATTAGGTCAACTTTTAGCATTTAATCTAGTTGTTATACTTCGATTTGTTCTAAATATATTAGGTCAAATTCTAGCAATTAATCTAGTTGTTCCACTTCAATTTGTCCTTGATATACTTTGACTTTTGTTATCGTTTGATCTTTCGGTGCATAGAGTGTTCGGTCGCCTTCGGTATCCTTTTGTGCCCAGTCATTGCCTTCTACACTTTGGCGTACTATAAAGCCGATACTTTCGGTTGATGGACCAATTTCTATGTTGGCCACCATTTTTCCGTCTACACTTGGTTCAAATTCTATCCTATCATTTGCTACTCCAGTATTCCAAACCCATAAGTTCCAACCAGTATAATCTCCGTCTGGTCGTTCATATTCTAGTTGGATATACCTTTTCTCATATGGTATGACTGTTATATCTATTGAACTCGCTACATCTCCGATTGATGCTACCAGCATAGTCGTGCCATCAGCTTTACCTGTTAAGGTTCCGTCTATACCGATTGTTGCAATATTTTCATCCAAAATACTCCACTTCACATGTTCGCCGAGCATTACCTGATCGAATTGATCCAGGACGACTTCTTTCATCGGCACATTGAAGTCTACGTGTATCTTGGCTGGTTCTTCTATCTTTATATTACTTGGTATTAATTTATCGACTACTTCTATATTAACTTGTGTGGTTGTATCGTCGTTAACAGTAAAGGTCAAAGTGGTGGTCCCAATTTTATTGGCTACAACCTTGTTGCCGTATATTTTAACAACATCAGAATCACTTGAAGTTATTTTAACGGGGGCACTCATCTCTACACCTTTTTGATCTAAAATAACAGTGTCAAAAACTTTGGAATCATTAACGCCAAGCCCTACAAATTTTTCGCTTATATCTATACTACTTGCTACTTGATCGTATACGTTGGATTCATCGTATAAAACCATCATGGATAATGGGGCCACAGTAACTGTGTCGGTATTATCAAATGTTTCTAATACTTTGTTTCCGGCCTTCCTGTTGTTTACAACAACGTTCCAGTCGGCGGCAAAAGGAAGTTGGACATCTTTAGCTTGGGTATTAGCATTGTAAATAACAGCGATATTTTTATAGGTGTCACCGTTAGCATGATCTTTTAAAAGATAACCAACGATATTGTTGTCGGATTTAAAATCTTGAAAACTTTCGTCAACTTCAGCTGCTGTTTCTAAGCTAAAGGCTGGATGATTTTTTCTTAAGTGAATTAAGCCGGAATAATAGTTATTAATATCAATGAAGCGATCTTTTAGTTCCCAACGAATCATATTGATTTCATCCGGACTTTTGTAACTATTATGGTCACCGAATTTTGTTCTAAGAATCTCTTCACCGGCGTGTATAAAAGGAACACCTTGAGAAGTTAAGGCAATACCATTAGCCAAAATACTCCTTTGTACGGTCTCGTTAGTAAACGGATCATTACCGACAAACTTGTAAGGATCAGCTGCCTCGACCATTTCGGCAACGCTACCACCATTTAAAAGTTTTCCATCTTTCATTTCTTCGAAGCCTAATTCAGGCTCTAATTCTTGAGTTGCTACAACTTTGTCCCAAAGATTTAAATTATCATGCGCAGTTACGTATGAAATTACTTCTGTTGGCTCCAATGCAATCGAATCAATAGCACCCTTTACTCCGGCAATTATGTCGCCTTCTTTACCAGTTGCTCCGGTAGCAAATCCTTTACCAGTCGAATCACTGTCTCCTTTGATCGCACCACGTATATTGTCATTGAAAACTTTGAAGTCTAATCCTTTTTGGCTACCCTTTAAGGTTTGTTCAGAACCATGAAGTATGCTACCCCCAGCTTGCCATGGCTCACCATAAATTAGCATATCTGGATCTATTTCTGTTCGAAGTTCTTCGGTTACTTCTGTCATCGTTTGAGTATCAATTAGGCCCATTAAGTCGAATCTAAAGCCGTCTAAATTGTATTCATCCGCCCAGTATTTAACCGAATCTATTATATACTTTCGAACCATTGGCCTTTCGGATGCAACTTCGTTTCCGCAACCAGAACCGTTAGAATAGGTTCCATCGTCTTTTGTTCTGTAATAATAATTCGGAACAATTTTCTCAAATGGACCATCGTTTATACTGTACGTATGATTGTAAACTACGTCCATTACAACACGAATACCTGCGTCATGTAATGCAGCGACCATATTCTTAAATTCTGTCACACGTGTGGTTGGATTAGTCGGATCGCTAGAATAGCTTCCTTCCGGTACATTGTAGTTTTGTGGATCATATCCCCAGTTAAACTGGCTCTCATCTGATAGTTCATTAACACTAGCATAATCATAGCTAGGAAGTAAATGAACATGAGTTACGCCCAGTTCTTTTAGGTGATCGATCCCAACACTGTTGCCCTGCTCCGTTTTTAAGCCGGTTTCAGTGAAAGCGTTAAATTGACCCTTGTTCTTAAAAGGGGCATTTGGATCAATGGAAAAATCTCTAACATGCAATTCATAGATTACAGAATCTGAAGCGTCGATGATCGGTGGCTTCTCGTCTAATGAAAAGTATTCAGGATCTGTAGTAGATAAATCGATTATGGCTGTTCTTTGTCCGTTAGCTGAGACAGATCTAGCATAAGGATCCACAGCATAATTGACTGTTCCATCGGCAAACGAAACTTTATACATGTAGTATTTACTCGATAAATTGCCAGGTGACGTGAAGCTCCATACACCGGTTTCGTCGTCTCGTATCATTAAAGTTTCTTTTCCGTTGGTGTTGTCTAGTACGACTCCTTGTTCATTATACGTTCCTTCGTCGTCAAATATGGCCAATTCTACTGAACTAGCAGTCGGTGCCCATACTTTAAATGTGCTGGCATCGGCTGAATATGTGAGACCTAAATCGTCTCCAGCATAATACATTTGATCGAGAATTTTACGCATCTCTATTTCTTTGGCTTCAATCTGGTCCGCTCCTACCATATACTCTTCGTTAACTTTAAAAGTTTCATTAGACGGTAAGTTGAATGAATATGTCTTATCATCTATTTTAGTCGTTCCAACAGCTATCTTAGTCCCGTCCGGTTTTAAAACATACGGATTGATTACGTCTGTTGCGTCAGATAAAGTCACTAAAACAGAAGAACTAGAGTCTACATATCCTTGACTAATTTTAGTTTCAAAATTAATGTCGTTGAGATCGGTATAAACCATATCAGGATGGCCTTCTACTAACCAAACTTCACTTGAAGTTGCGCCGGCAGGTATTTGTATAAAACGATCCGCACCGTCTTGAGTTTCCCAGTCACCTTTTCTTGGAATAATACCAATTTTATCTTCTTTGGTTTTGTAGGTGACTTGCATAAAATTATAATCTTTACCATCCGGTAATTTATAGCTTACCGTATCGCTTGGTTCTACTCCGACACCTTCTTTGCCTTCAGGCCATATCCAAAAGTTCCAGCCATCAACATCTGAGGGATCATGTCTTAAATAATTTACAGTAAATATATTTAATTCTTCGACTTGGTCCGTTTGGCCGATAGTATTTGCCAGTGCTTCTGATTGATTATAACTTATCAGTGGCGTAATAACAAATTGTCCAATACCTAAACCTAAAGCAAGAGATGCTAGTAATCTAAGTCTTTTTTTGCCCATTTGATTGCTCCTTTCCTAAAATTAACTCGATTATCCTAAGAAAACTACACAGAAGTATCTAATGGTGACACTTACATTATAATAAGTTGCACAAAAATAGTCAAGGGTATAATTTTTACCAATTTTTAATAAATGAGAAAAATTATGGCATAAAAAAAGCTTATTCTCAATAATATAAGAATAGGTTAGTTATTAATTTATTGGTTGATTTATTCTCAATAATTTAAAAACAGATCATTTATTTTTGATAGTTTTAAGTAAATAGCACTTGAAAATTATAGTCTAAATTAGGAAAAGGAAATAAGAATATGATAATAAAAAATAATAAATTAACAGTTACGATTAAAGAGAAAGGTGCAGAACTCAATTCAATGGTAGATACTAATAATATTGAGTATATTTGGAGTGGAGACCCCAAATATTGGAATTATCAATCTCCTATATTATTTCCTAATGTAGGTCATGTGAAAGATAATGAATATATTTTTGATGGACATACTTATCAAATGCCAGTACATGGATTCGCTCGTGAATATATATTTGATATTACGGAAAAAACTTCTAATAGTGTCATATTTACGTTAAAATCATCCGCCAACACAAAAAAGTTATATCCATTTGAATTTGTATTACATGTGATTTATATATTGGATGAAAATACTCTCTCTATTAAGTATATTGTAGAAAATTTAGATAATAAAAGTATGGGTTTTAAAATAGGAGGGCATCCTGGAATAAACTGTCCTATATTAAAAGACGAGAATTTTGACGATTATAAGATTACATTTAATAAAGATGAAAATGTTAAAACTTACCATTGCTCAAAAAAAGGACCATGTGCACAAGATGAGATAGGATTTACTGGTAATACTTTAAAAATATCTCATAAATTATTTCATGAAAGAGTAATTATATTTGAAAACTTAAAAAGTACTACTATGACCCTTGAATCAGATAAAAATAATTATAAGGTGGAATTTAATATTTCAAACTTTCCGTTTGTAGCATTGTGGTCGCCAGATGCTCCGTTTATATGCTTTGAACCTTGGTTTGGTCACTCAGATTTTGAATGGGATAGTAAAGAACTTATGGAAAAGTCCACAATTACAAAATTGTCACCAAATAAAAAATTTGAATGTGTTTATAAAATAAGCATAGATAACTGAGTAGCTTCCACTTCTATTAAGTGGGGATAGTTCAGGCTCAAAATATACTTATACTTGATCCGTTTAGATGGGTTTTATTAAACAGTGCAAGTATTCTGTAGTAAAAGTAGCTTTATGAGTTCTATTTTCTTCTTTATCAGCCTTAAATCTTCTATACTCTTGTGTAAATACCTGATATTCTCCATATTTTGATATAATTTCTTTTATATTATCTAAAGATATTAGGCCTTCGTTATTATAACTTACAAATATATATTTAAAATTTGCTTTTTGAATTATATCTTCAAATGTAGCTTCTGCTGTTTTTTTAGAGCAATATAAACTTTTCTGGATGGTATAATCTCTTAAACCGGTTTTTCCCTTTATATTAGGAGTATCATATTTTGAAATAGTTTCTAATAAATGATAGTTAGCACAATATTGTCTTGCGTTATAAGGAGGATCTAAATAAAGGATATCTCCTTTTATTTCTCGGATTAAATCATTTATATTTCTATTATAAACCTTCCCAGCCTGATCACTTTTTATAATAGGTAATAACTTTAATTCTAATTTTTTTTGAGCGGATTTCTTTATATGCTTTAAAAATGATCCATATACAGATGCTGTATTCGCTAATTTATCTATAGAATTAATTAAACTCGCTAAGTAGTAATAATATATATTTTCAGTTATCTCATTATTTTTATATAATCTTTCTATTTCTGTTCTAATTGCATCACATTTTTTTCCATTATAATCGGTAAAATAGTTGCGTCCACTGCCAGAACCTAAGCAATAATTTTTATATATAAATCCTTCTATGCCTTCTAAAGAATTTAAATGCTCTACGAAATCTATAATTAATTCCTCATTATTCTCTATATTATGCTTATTTAATACATAACTATAATGTTGTATATCATTTGATATTACAGTGTAGCCCTTCTTTTTAAATGTAGCACCTACTATTCCTGTTCCGGCAAATAAATCTGCAAAAACTAAATTTTGGACGTTCTCAATTTGGGTTACTTTTTCTATACTTGTGGATAAAAAATCTAATAATGAATATTTTGAACCTATATAATTCAATCTTATCAGCTCACTTTCTTTATTTAATTATGGTATAAGCTATTTAATATAATGAGTTAAACTCTATATTTTTTATAAATTACCCATAAACTTTTCCTTAAAAATTTGAATCTTTTTTCGTTTATATTATAATGAGTGCGGAAATTTTGTTAGGTTATTGACTAGTTCATTAAAAAAAAGACATAAACCTATGTATAATTAATTTACCAAACAAAGTATATATTATCGTAATCGATAAGTAAAGACTTAATAAGTACAGTTTCTAATTTACCTTTTTCTGTTAATAAAGTAGTGTTCAATAAAAAACAGTGATTGTTGCCTAATAAAATATGGTATAAAAAAACTATTTTTAAAAATAATTTAAGAATAGGTCAGTTATTAATTTATTGGCTGGCTTATTCTCAATGCAATAATCTAAGAATAGATCAGCAACGAACATATAGGCTAGCCTTTAAAACTAAGTCAGCAACGAACATATAGGCTAGCCTTTAAAACTAAGTCAGCAACGAACATATAGGCTAGCCTTTAAAACTAAGTCAGCAACGAACATATAGGTTAGCCTTTAAAACTAAGTCAGCAACGAACATATAGGCTAGCCTTTAAAACTAAGTCAGCAACGAACATATAGGCTAGCCACTAAAACTAGGTCAACAATGAATTTATTGGCTGATAGATTTAGTATGGGATGCAGCATTTGGAGAGCTAATTTTTTTAGTAAATAAGAAATAACCTAATATAGCTAAAACGAGACCTGTAAAAATGCCGATAAATTCGACTACTTGAACATTGTTGAATATATTAGACATTAGAATGCCGAAGCCTTCTGGAGCAATAACAATGTAACAAGTAACAACGACAGTCATAAACATGGCTGGAATAAGAGCAACATAAAAGTTAGAGCTTTGTTTCTTTAAGAAAGCAGCAGCAGTCCATAAGGCTATACAAGCCAAAGTTTGGTTAGACCAGCTAAAGTATCTCCATAAGATATTAAAGTCGATGAATAATAGGGAGATAGCAACAGTAAAGATAGGGATAACGATTAAATAACGATTAAGATTTTTAGATTGATCTAATTTGAAAGCATCGGCCAAAGACAAGCGAAGAGATCTGAAAGCGGTGTCGCCGGAAGTAATAGGACATGCAACCACGCCCAAAATGGCTAAGACCATGCCGACATTACCCATAAGGCCTTGAGATATTTTATTGACAACGACAGCTGTAGGCCCAGCTTGGGATAATCCGTCTAAGCTACCGAAGAAAGTCATCGCAGCGGCAGCCCATATTAAGGCGATAACACCTTCGGCTATCATTGCACCATAAAAAACTTTGCGACCCTCTGTTTCATTTTTTATGCATCTAGCCATCATTGGAGATTGTGTAGCATGGAATCCGGAGATTGCGCCACAAGCAACAGAAATAAATAAATATGGGAAAATAGATTTTCCAGCTACATGTGGATTCGAGAAAGTAAATTCAGGTATGTCTGTTATCATACCAGTAAAAATCATGCCACCAATTATGCCGGTTGCCATGATAAATAAAGCAGCACCAAATATAGGATATATTTTGCCTATAACTTTATCGATTGGTAACACTGTCGCAACTATGTAATATACAAGTATTATGCTAATAAATATCCATCGATTAAATCCGGTTAGATCTGCTAACAAATCAGCTGGGGAAGAAATAAAGACAACGCCAACTAAAAGTAATAAGATGCCGGAAAATACGAGCATTAACTGTTTCATGAATTTTCCTAGATTGTCGCCGACTAAGATCGATACCGATGCTCCGTCTGACCTTAAGGACATCATGCCGAATAGGAAGTCATGTACTGCGCCTCCAAATATGCAACCGAATACGATCCATAAAAATGCATTTGGTCCCCACATAGCACCTGCTATTGCTCCGAATATTGGGCCAGTACCGGCTATGTTTAAAAATTGGATTAAAAATGCTTTCCAGGCCGGCAGTTCTACATAATCTAGTCCGTCATTTTGGGTTATAGATGGTGTTTTTCGGTTTTCATCAATTCGAAAAATCTTTTCTACAACTCTACCATAAATAAAGTAACCTCCAATTAATAATATAAGTGACAATATAAACGTAATCATATTTAATTATCCTCTCCTTTCTATTCTGTTTATAATTATATAACATCCAAAATTATAATGCAATATTACAAATAAATTAAGTGAATAATTTTTGATAATGGCATTATTTATATAATGGATAATGGACCTTGTTTCGGATAATTTAGTATGCTATACTTAAATAGTAAAAAAAAGTAATGTCTAAATTCTTAAATTCCGAAAGGAGTGATATATATTGGAAAATATGCAAAGTGCTTTAGACGTGTTAAATAAGTATATCGGATCATTGATGATGACAATAGGTTTTTCACCCCCAGAGAATGCACAAGAATTAGAAGAGATAATAAGCCGAGTAATGGATGAGCATAAGAACAGTGAAGGCAAAAATGAAAAAATGATGAGAACCTTATTTTATGAAAGTTCTAAAAAAGCTATGAAGGATATAGACAAGTGCAATAGTTGGTATGAATACGTAAATTTGATACAAGTAGAAATTGAAAAAATGATGGATTTAAATTTTGAGACAGGGAAATAGTTAAATATTAGCACCTTTCATTAAAAATGGAAGGTATTTTTTTTGTGTTGTTATATTTATAACCAAAATATGCCATAATCTAAGAAAGATATAAAATGTGATGGAGGCATGTATATGAAAGCAAAAAGAAAATTAATAAAACAATTATATGATAGTTATGGAGAGGAACTTTTTACAAAGCAACCCAAAATATTAACCGTATTAAAACAAGCAAAACAACAAGCCACACAAGAAAAAGTAGAAGAACAAATTAAACAGGAACAAGTTGATACTGCAATACGAAAGTTACGTTCATCAGAACATATAATGAAAATGTTAAAAATGTTAAGTGAGATAGATAGCACAGAAACTTTAGAAAAAAATAATGGCAAATTACCAATAACAAAAGCACAATTACGAACACCAGAAGAAAAATCACAAAAAGTAAAACTAAATTTATTGCATATACATTCTATATTAACCAAGCCGGAACAAATAGAAGAAGAAAAGAAAGACGCATTTGAAATAATAGATAGCGTTATTATAAAATATAAAGGTAATAAAAAAGCTTTAACTATCCCAAAAGAAATTAGTAGAATAGGAGAATATGCATTTTGTGGTTGTAAAAATTTAGAAAAAATAACAATACCGGACGGTGTAATCGAAATAGGTAATTATGCCTTTGAAGGTTGCGAAAATTTAACTACTATTAATTTAGGTAGTACTATAAAAGATATAGGAATAGGGACATTTGCTTTTTGTAATAGCTTAGAAAAAATAGTGATTCCTAGTAGTATTCAGGAAATTTCTAGGCTAGCTTTTTTGGGTTGTAAAAATTTAAAGTTTATTAGAATAGAAGGTGGTGTAAAAACAATAGGATCGGAGGCGTTTAAAGGGTGCGTAAACATAGAATTTATTTCATTACCGGAGTCTATTAGGAAAATATGTACAGAGGCTTTTGCATATTGTAACTCGTTAAAATTTATTGAGATACCAAAAGGTGTTAGACTAATTGAGGATGGTGTATTTTATCAATGCTATAATCTGCAAAGTATTTGGATGTCGGATACTATTAAGCAAATAGGGGCTACCAAAATAAATTTCATAGAATGTAGGTTGACTGACGGTCCTATATGGCAAAAATTGATTGATATAAAATAATCTGGAATGATGGCTCTATGTAGCAAAAATTGTTTAGTACAAAATAATCGTAATCTTTTAGTCAGATTAAAAAATACTGTACTAGGCATTTCTATTTTTGAATATATTGTAGAAGTATAGAATATAATTAACACAAAAATAATAGTCGAAAATAGTAAAGTAGAGGAGGCGATCTTATCTTTAGACGAGGATATTTGTTTAAAACGCAATCATTACCGACAAAAACATCTAACTTTAAAACTGCTTCGCCGCAAAGAATATATATTCCATCTATATCACAAAAAATAATAGAGGACGATAGTTATAGTCAACCGTCGGCTATTAAACCTGTGTCACAAAAAATAATAGAGGACGATAGTTATAATCAGCCGTCAGCTATTAAACCTGTGCCACAAAAAATAATAGAGAACGATAGGTATAGCCAAGCGTCGACAGTTAAAAATACATCAAAAGCAATTTCTATTAGAGACTTTGCTAAGCAGCAACACTTGAATCAGAACACAAATAATTCGGACGTAAAACAATATGGGCCAAAATATGCGAATCAGAACAAAAAGGATTCAAAACAATATGGGCCGAAATATGCGAGTCAGAACAAAAAGGATTCAAAACAATATGAACCGAAGTATGCGGATCAGAATATAAAGGATTCAAAACAATATGGGTCGCAGAACATAAATGATTTAAAACAATATGGGCTGAAACACAAGAATATAGAAGAAAGTAATCAAGATGAAGGACAAGAGAGTTATCAAGGAAAGCAATATCAATATAATTATATCAAAACTAGTACGAACAATAATTATAAAGTTCAAAGTATACTTGGAATAGCTATTATGTTTATAACCATTGCTATTATATATATTCAGCTAGATCGTGAAACTATTCCAACATCCATGGCCATGGCTAAATTAGAAACAACGACAATAGCTACGCAGGCCATAAACGAAGCTATAGCACAGACTTTGGCGACCAATCAAACAAATATAGAAGATTTGTTGGCTTATGATTACAACGATGATGGAGATCAGGTTTCATGGAATGTGAATTCAATTTTAATAAATAATCTTTGTGCGCAAATAATAGCTAGATGTTCAGATGCGTTACAAAACATAGGGATTTTACCATTTGAAATACCATTAGGAAATTTGACAGGAAGTAGAATATTTGCAAACTTTGGACCGGATATAACAATAGAAGTTTTGCCGATAGGGACAGTGACAGTAGATTATGATAACGATTTAAAAGAGACAGGAATAAATCAGATTAATCATACGGTGTGGTTAGACGTTGAAGCAACCATCCAAATAGTGGTACCGTTATTCGAAGAAGAGGTCGTTGTCAATAGACGAATAATGTTGATAGATAAAGTAAGTTCAGGAGAAGTACCACCAAGTTATGTAAATGTACCATCCGATTCTATTTTAGATGCACCATTAGAATCGCCGGGATTTGATTATTAAAAAGGTTCTCTAACCAGGGGGCTGTTACACTAACAACCTAAAAGTTAATTAAACTACTGAGGGATGCACCGTAGAGAAACAGGTTGAGGGGAAATGGAAAGGTTCTCCTTCTAGGAGAGCTGTCAGCGAAGCTGACTGAGAGGTTATTCTGGAGCTGTTGCTTAGAAAACAATATATTTTAAATAGTTAAAGTAGCTAAGTTAGCTGAGATAGCGAGCTGAAGAGAATCTTAAAAATTAGAAAGCGATCCATTTTAAGTTTATACAAAAAATAGTTAATTTAAAGTAGCAAATTATTTTGATTTAAGTAATTGAAGTATCTTAGCTAAGGGGGCGAGCTGAAGAGAATTTTAAAAATTAGAAAGCAAGACATGCTAAGTGCGCCCTCAATCAAATTGCGAAGTAGCAAGAGCAAAATTATGAGGAAGAAAGCGAACATACTCGTCAACGATCCTTCTAAGAAAAATTTTAATGAAAAAATATAGTGATCCTATACATATGTACATAGCATTTTATTATTGTACTTTTACGCTGGACTTTAAATTATTAGCAAATCAACATTAATTTGTCAGTTCTCTGTTAGCTCGCTGTAATCATTATATAATTGATTAACTTAATTTTTAATCGATCGATTTTTATATGTTAGCATACTACTGCATTCTTTTCAATGCATTTATTATTTCATTTAGATTACATATATAATACATTAAATGTTTTCCTTCTTTAAAAGATAGCTCTGAATTGAATTCAATTTTTTGTGCTGTTAAAAAAGCCTTATCAATTATAAATTTAAGAGGCTAAATAATTTGGAAATCAGAAATTAGATTAAAAATTGGCATGCAATATATTTTAAATTTGTACAAAAAATAGTTAGTTAAAGTAACTATTTAAAATTTAAGAAGTCACTGTAACCAATTAAAGATTTTATTTTAAGTAGTTAAAGTAACTAAATAAAAAATATGTGTAATAAAAAACCCTCTCGATAAATTCGAGAGGGCACATAATTTAATGAGCAGGGGTAATTTTTAAAAATGGCACATCGATTAAGGGTGAAAAAGAATTATTTATGTCCACAGACTGTTCTGTAGAATTATTAATCGGCCATAGTGCGAAAGTATAACCTTGACTCTGAGCATTTTTTATAACAGAATCTAAGATGTCAGCGTTAGTTTCGGATACGGCATGAAGGAGTAAGATGGCACCATTGTGAAGATTATCCGAAATAAGTTGTTGAGCTTTGGAATGTTCGGGTTGATTTTTGATATCGAAATCAGCATAGGCAAAGCTCCAAAATAAAGTTTGGTAACCCATGGATTGAGTTAGAGCTAAAGAATCTTCGGAATAATGCCCCATAGGTGGCCGAAAAAGTTTAGTAATATTTTTACCGGTGATTTTTTTATATTGTTCTTCTACATCTAAAAGTTCGGATTTAAATACATCTGGATTATCGGTATATTTTGGCATAGAAGGATGATTTTTAGAATGATTAGCAACCATGTGACCTTCGTTTAGCATTCTTAAAATAAGATCGGGATTAGTTTTTATATAAGGTGAAGTTACAAAAAATATAGCGGGAACATTATTACGTTTTAAAACGTCTAAAATTTTTGAAGTTTGTCCATTTTCGTAGCCTTCATCGAAGGTTAAATATAAAACTTTTTGGGTTACGTCGCCGGTATAATAGGCATCGTAATCCTGGATATTAAAAGCCAGCTGTTCATTAGCTCCCGGCGTAGCATGATCTTTATCCCGTACGATCCACCAATCCACTTTAGTACTGTCAGTAGCTAAAACAGATAAATTAGAAAATATTAAGGAAGAGAAAAGAATAACACTAAACATAAACGATTTTTTCAAAGTAATTCTCCTTCCATATATAAATATAAAAATATATATAATTAGTATACCCAAAAGGTTTGCAGTTATTAACTGAATGTTGTAAAATATATAAGGTTAAAGGAGAAATGTAAAAAATGGAAACATATTTAGATTTTGCAAGTATATGAATTTATGAAAGATATGCCGTACGATAAAAGGTATAAGTTTATGAAAGAGAGTAATGTAAAATGGAAACGTATTTAGAATTTATAAGTGTATGAATTTATGGAAGATGTGCCGTGCAATAAAAGGTATAAGTTTATGAAAGAGAGTAATATAAAATGGAAACGTATTTAGAATTTGCAAGTGTATATGACGAATTTATGGAAGATGTGCCGTATGATAAATGGTATAAGTTTATAAAAGAGAGCATGGTAAAATATAAGGTTAATCCAGAAATAATATGTGATTTAGGGTGTGGTACGGGTAAAATATGCGAGTATTTCGCTAAAGATAAAATAGAAAGTATAGGTATTGATAATTCCTTTGAAATGTTAGTTATAGCAAAAGAAGAGGCGTTAAAACAGGAGTTAAATATATTGTATTTAAATCAGGATATAACAGAGTTTGAATTGTATGGAACCGTAAATGTAATATGCAGCACATGCGATAGTCTAAATTATATAACTTCGGAAGAAGAGTTACTACAAATATTTAAATTAGTCAATAATTATCTAGATCCGGGTGGTCTATTTATTTTTGACTTAAATACTATTTTTAAATATAAAACAATACTGGCTGATGAAACCTTTGTAAACCAAACAGATCAGGCAGCATATATTTGGCAAAATTTTTATGATGAAGAAGAGGAAATAAACGAGTTTGCGGTGACGTTTTTTATCCAAGAAGAAGATGGCAGATATAAGAAGGCGGAAGAGTTTCATTATCAAAAAGCATATCCGATAGGACGAGTTAAAGAAATGTTAAAAGAAGCGGGATTAAAATGTATGGGCGTATTTGATGATTATACGGACAAACCATATACAAAAGAAACGCTCCGAGTGACATTTATAGCTCAAGAAATACAGAAGTCGAAATAATCTCTCAGTTACTTCGTAGATTTCAGTGAAGTAGGAACAATATCTAAGTTGTTGGCCCCTGCTCCACTTCCAGCGAAGCTGACTGATGGGTCCTTCTGGAGTGGTTACTTCGTAATCACCCATAGGCGAGAACTTAAGATTGAAAGTGTGTAGAGAAAAATGACGGGGCTAGAGCACCACAAGAATCACTCAGTCTATTTCGTTACGCTGTATCTCATGTCTTCACAAAATTTAATTTTCTTAAGTGCCCATGTATGCCTTCTAGCGAAGTTGACTAAGGGATTTTCCTGGAGTTGTTGCTCCGTAGACTCCAGCGAAGTAGGAATAATATCTAAGTTATTGGCCAATGGACTGAGAGATTAAAGAGATTCTATTTTAAAGTTTCGAATGCGTTAATAGCTATAAAGGATGCTTCTTTTACATAATTGAAAGCATCCACACCATAGAGTTCTTTTCTATTAAGCATAATTTCGTCAATCCACTCATGATAATCTGGAGAGTTCCAAACGGCTTTAGTGATATCCTCTATTTCGGTAATCCATTCTTCGGATGCACCGGTTCTTGTAGCAATGAAGCCACCGGATGGTAAAATATATTGAGCGTAATCCACGTCTTTGCGTAGAGCAGGATGTTTATTTTCGCCGGCAACTGTAGGTATATCGATTTCTTCTCCATCTGGCCCGATAAATCCTTCAAAAGGTTTGGAACTGAAAGATAAGATAGCATCTAAAGTTCCCGCTTCGACTTCTTCTTTTCCGGCCTGAGTAGTACCAACGAAAACATCAACTTCACCGTCTGTTAGGGCCTTTTTTTGAGAAGCTCCACCATCGTACGGAATTACTATTGTTTTGCCATCCTCTTCTGCTATTAACGAGCCAAGTGCTAAATGCGGATCAGATAATGGATTTCCGCCGGACATCTTTACTCCAGAATCTTTTGCTTTGACCAAAATATCTTCTATAGTTGTTCCAGGGTTGGCATACAAAATCCAGGTCCTATCATCTATAACTCCTATAGGATATATCTCTGATCTATCAAAGTCTACTATCTCTGTATTATATTTATTTCCAAGATCATGACGATATATTACTCCAAAGCCATATATTAATAAATCTGTTGTATCTGCATCTAATTCTGTAAAATATGTAGCTGCTGCAAATCCATCTCCACCAGTCATGTTTTCTACTATAAAATTCTTGTCTGGATATAATTCTCCAGCTACTAAGGCGTATTTTCTAGCAATTAAATCTGCTGTTCCACCTACACCATATGGACATATTATTCTTACTGTACCTGTATCCACAGATTCGCTTGAATCGGTACAGCCAGATAAGGATACCATCATTGTTGTTAAAGCAAATAATGTTAAACATTTTTTAAACATAACATTCACTCCTTTAGGCAATTTTAATATATTATACTGTACATTTGATTAAAAAGCTATTTGCAAAATAAATAATTTTTTTGAGATAATTTAGATGTTGTTTTTTTCTTTTAATCAACTATATGTATAAATAGCACAATATAATAGACGAATCTTTTATATTTAGTACAAAGACTATGTTTGGATAGGATATAATTAATACCATTAATTAATTATTGTACCACCAACTTTAAAAAAGAATTGTTCGACAACTATAGCCAAGGCTCCGATATATGAAATTTTATTACTTAATTTACTGCGAAATATTAAGTCTTCATTCCAATCAGTAGAATAACTTTTATAGGATTCGATAAATTTATTGTATATATAGTCATATGCAAAGAAGTCGCCGTATACTATAAGTTTTTGTGGGGCCATGAAGGTGACAGCGTTAAAAGTATGAAGGGCCAAAGTTTGTATTGCTTTATCTAGTATTTCGAAAACATATTCGTCTAAATTTGTTATATTATTTTTTAAGCAGTTTCGCAAGAACATGGATATATTACTTTTTTCTCCGTTTGTTGAGGTATATAAGATAGGTGTCATGCTCTTGGAATATATAAGATTTATGTTATTTACTATAGCCTCAAAGGATATCAATGTTTCTAAGCAGCCTCTTTTCCCGCAGGTGCACCTAATTCCATTTTCTTCTACAAGATAATGAGCTAGCTCTCCGGCCAGACCGTTGCTACCTTCATATACTGATTGATCTATAACAAGACTGGACCCCACGCCGGGAAACCATTTTAAGAATACTAAATTGCAATAATTTTTTCCGATTCCATAAATCATTTCAGCCTGAGCAAAAGCTCTTAGATTATTTTCAACTATTACTGGAAACGGTAACAAAGATTCTAATATCTCCTTTACGGCCACTTCCCTATCCCAAATCTCATAAGAATGTAAGCTTATGCCACGCTCCTTATTTACTAATCCTCTTAACGTAACACCTACACCTATAATTTTTCCGGATATAAATGTATTGTCCTGTAAAAATGTTTGGCATATCTGTGCTAGTTTCTTTAAAAAGATATATGATTCAATATAAATCTCTGTTTTTACTTTTTTAAAAAAGATGACGTTACCTATTAAATCCAAGAGTGTGATTGTAGTACTAAATTTTTCGACATTTATACAAATCGCATATCTGTTCTCATAATTGATATTTATTAATATTTCTTTGCGCCCGGCTTTTGTAGTATTAATACTTTCACCTATTTCGATTATTAATCCTTCAGCAATCATTTCTGAACATAATTGCGATATAGAAGCAGATGTAAGTGATATGGCCTGAGCGATAAACTTTCGTGACATGGATCCTTTATCGTTTAATAATCGAAGTATTAATTGACGATTCTTTAACTTTAGTCTCTCTAAATTTCCACCTATATTTTTCATGGGTTCTGCTCCTTCTTAATATATTTGTCTTTAATAGTTTAATATTCTATGACCTTTAATCCTAACATAGATCCTAAAATTTTTAATTCTTCTGTTATATCAGAATAGGCTATAACAAAATGAGGTTCCCAACCATCTTTTATGCTGTTGTCTACTATACTTTTGCTATTTCTGTCTGTTTTTATAACTAAGCTTGTTCCTAAAAATTGTTTTGGTTTGTCCAATATCTCGCCAGAAAATATGAAGAATCTGAATTGGCCAGTTTCGTCTTTGCCGATCCTAAAAATAGTGGCACGATCAGTTGGTTTACAGCCAAAGTCCATGACAGGACCAATTTTTCTATTAGGATGTACGCCGATATTCGCTTTGTTTTCAGTTGAAAGAGAGCAGGCGGCCATGCCACAATGCCAATATGTGATGGTGTTTTCTTCTTCATCTAAAGATACTGGATCCCCAAAGAACGTTGCAGAACCGGATAATTTTCCGGCCATGTACATAGATAAAGCACCGAAGGTGTCGGATTCACAACTAGCGTATATGCCTAGATCGTTTAGTTTTGATAATACGCCACAAACAGGAGTGCCGTAACTTACAAAAAAATCGGGCCAGCATCTAGATGATAGAACATCTATTTTGTTATCAACAGCGTAATCTTTGTAAGCTTTCAATAACCTAGCATAATCTAAAATATTGTTAGGATCTATATTTTCATAGTTAGTACAAGTATTTTCAAAATCTTTTATATAATCCAAACATTCTTCAGTCGAAAAAGTTTTGGCCTTATCGATTAGTTCCCTCACTTCTATACTGTAAAGTGTGGCTCCAAAATATTTTGCAATCTCTACGTCTAGTGCACGGCCGAAACCGAATCCTTCCGGAGTATGACCGACAGAGGTTATATTGACATGCTTTAGATCATGCACAATTTTTGCGGATTTAATTGTAGCGCTAATCTTTGAAATAATGCTGTCTTCGTCCGGAGAACCATAAATATATTCAAAATTCTTATTTCTGAAATTTAACAAAACATTGCCTGCAGAATAAGCTCCGGTTAAGGAATTTAATCTTAGACGACCACCATCTATTACTGGTTCTCGTAAAGTCCATAATAATATTGGACAGTCGAATCTTTGTACAATTTCTGTTATATACACTGCATTTGCAAATGTTATATTTTGTACGATTAACAAACTTGGATTAATTAGTTTATCTAAAAATTGGTTTAAACTATCCATAGTTAAAAGCATCTGATCTGGAAAAATACATGAATCAGTTATTTTTTTATAGTGTGTATTGATCTATTAAATTCGATTTCTGCACTTTTTAAGTGAAAGGTTGGTACTCCAACTGGAATATAAGCTGTGTTAAACATATAGGCCTCCATAATAATAGTTATTTATAAGCTAGATGATACAAATTGATAAGATCTTCGACAGAAGTATATCTTGGATTAGCTAAAGTATTAGCGCTTTTGGATGCATCGATGGCCATAAGCTTAATTATGTTGTCATCCAAAGTTATGCCAAGATCAGATAAATGAGAAGGGATTTTTAAGGCGTGATTAAGCGCTTTTAATTCACAAATGAGGCTTTCAGGATTTTTATATTGTTCATTTGAATTTTGGATATAATTATATATTTTTTTATATTTATCTGTATCCGCCAAAGAATTATAATTCATAACCGTAGGCATAAGGACAGCATTGGCTACGCCATGCGGCACATTAAAATGAGCACTAACCGGATGACTCATGGAATGAATACAACCGAGTCTGGCCCATGCAAAAGCTATTCCGGCGAAATTAGAACCGGCCATCATATCAGAAGCAAAACTTAAATTGCTCGGATTTGCTACAAATTTTCTGATACTTCTACCTATCAACTCCATGGCTTTTTCGGACATGGCCTCAGAAAACGGGTTAGCGTTCAAAGATATATACGATTCTATAGCATGGATTAATGCGTCGATTCCGCAGGCAGCCACTATATGAAACGGTGTAGAAGTTATCAATACTGGATCTAACAAGGCATACTTAGGTAAAAGTTCATAACTAAAAATAGTCATTTTGTAATTTCGATCCTGATCGGTAATTACCGAAGAGGCTGTGACTTCGCTGCCCGTGCCGGCGGTTGTTGGTATCGCTATGATTGGTGTAATAGCTCCGGGTACTTTGCCATTTCCCTCATAGTCTTTGATATTTCCACCATAAGTGGATAATACTCCGACAGATTTGGCTACATCTATCGGACTACCACCACCTAATGCTATTATACTTTGTGCGCCACTTTTTTTAAAACATTCGTTAGCTTCATTGACTGTTTGGATAGTAGGATTTGCCAATACGTTTAAAAATTTATCCACCTTAATTCCATGATCACTTAGTATATTTTCTGCTTTTTGGACAAGTCCTATACCCTCAAGCCCATGATCAGAAATTATGAATACATGATTTATAGAGTCGGATTGTAAAATATGTGGCAATTTATTTAAACATCCTATGCCAAACTCTATATTTTGTGGAATTTTAAAACTGAAATTTTTCATGTTGTTTAGTCTCCTATAGTAATTAATCATAATTGATTACCTGCATTTACCAATAATTTTGAATTATGAATTAAAAAAGGTTTGCCCAATTCTACGAAATAAGTACTGTATCCAGCTACTCGGACTAACATGTCTCTGTGATTTTCCGGATTCTTTTGAGTTGATCGCATGGCTGGAGCATGAATTAAAAAATAAAGGTTTGCCCAACTCTACGAAATAAGCACTGTATCCAGCTATTCGGACTAACATGTCTCTGTGATTTTCCGGATTCTTTTGAGTTGATCGCATGGCTGGAGCATGAATTAAAAAATAAAGGTTTGCCCAACTCTACGAAATAAGCACTGTATCCAGAGACTCGAACTAACATGTCTCTGTAATTTTCCGGATTCTTTTGAGCTGATCGCATGGCTGGAGCTTAAGTTTTATTTCCATTTGACCGTTTAAAGTGAGGGGGCCTCGGTCTTCTCTGCCCAGCGATTTGACTTGTTTTTGTGTTTCTTAC
>MDSO01000022.1_pt1 | contig 31271 bp, 19 predicted proteins | sample 1005691 | NCBI WGS metagenome assembly MDSO01 (sample SAMN05526595, study PRJNA338239) | gut metagenome | isolation source: stomach gut content | host: Acanthurus sohal | place: Saudi Arabia: Red Sea | collected 2011-04 | reverse complement strand
ACGAGAAAAGCCTGCGTCTTTTGTGTCTTGGTTGTCTTCGTATTTCCACCCAGTTAGATGGCCATGCATATCGCTGGTTGCTATAACCGTAATTTCTATTTCTTCGTTTACATTATCTGGTGTTAGTTCTTCGGCAATGATTGGTGCACTAATAAATATTAAGCCTGTAATAGCTAAGCAATTGAAAATTTTCTTTAAATGTAATTTCATGATTTCCTCCAAAAATATTTTTAATATAATGCCTTATTAGTATAACATAAAAAAACAACTATGTCACCTAGTTTTAAAATTTACCAATTTTTTTAATTTAATGTTTAGATCTTATTTTTTGTGGGTATACTGTTTTTAACATATTTAGGAAATTTTTCTTTTGTTTATTCTTAGTATTAGAATAAATTATTATAGAAAAAATGACTTGACATCATGAATGGTTATATATAGAATACAATAAGTCAATAAGTATTTAAGGATAATGCATGATTTTATATGATTTAGAAATGGCTTAAAATGCCTTAAATATAACAAATATAAAAATATATAAAAAAGGATATATATTTACAAAGAGGATTGATTTATGCGAAATAATGTTATTTTAACTGTATTTTTTAGTATCATAGTATTAATTTTCTTATATCGAGAAAATATATTAGCCGTAGTAAGTACAGATGACCCAATGCCTATAGCAACCATTTTTTTTGATAATGATAAAAAAATTACTATTGAGCTTTATCCGCATTATGCACCTAATACAGTGAACAACTTTTTAGAGTTAGCCGGATCAGGGTTTTACGAGTATACATTTGTTAGTCAAGTAGTGCCTGGTTATTTTGTTAAAATGGGAGATCCCATTGGAAATGGGTATGGATTTCCGGGTTATAACATAGAAAGTGAATGTAAATTTAATAATTTTGATAACAAACTCAGTTTAACAAGAGGTACTGTGGCAATGGCTAGAAGTGAAGGGTTTAATACAGAAGGATCTCAATTCTTTATTTTAACAGAAGATGCAAAATATTTGAATGGACAATATAGTGCTTTTGGAAAAGTAGTGGATGGTATTGAACTTTTAGATGAATTTGGTACATTAGAGTTAAATAGTAATTATCAACCGAAGAATCAAATATTTATTGAACATATATCTGTGGAATTAAATAATTATATAAAGGCTCCACCGATAATTTATACTGGGGACTAACATTTTTTTTGATTTTTTGGGTACAACTAATAATAATCTTGATACTTATGTATAAAGAAAAATACAATATATAAAGCATGTAGGTGATTATATGAATAAAAATACTTACGGAGATCAAAGCATTTCTTCGTTAAAAGGAGCAGATAGAGTAAGATTACGTCCTGGCGTAATTTTTGGTTCAGATGGGATAGAAGGGTGTGAGCATTCTGTATTCGAAATATTATCCAATTCAATAGATGAAGCAAAAGAGGGTTACGGGGGTGTTATTAGGGTCACGTTACATAAAGATCATTCTATTACAGTAGAAGACTTTGGACGTGGAATACCATTAGATTATAACAAAAAAGAGCAAAGATATAATTGGGATTTAATTTTTTGCGAACTTTATGCAGGAGGAAAGTATAACAACAATGAAGGCTCAAATTATGAATTTAGTTTAGGGTTAAATGGATTAGGAGTGTGTGCAACACAGTATACTTCCGAATTTATGAATGTAGAAGTGCGAAAGGATGGATATATATATAAATTACATTTTGAAGGTGGCCATAATATAGGAGGACTGAATAAAAAGAAGGCTAAGGATAGCATGACTGGATCTAAGATAACCTGGAGACCAGATCCAAAAGTTTTTACAGACATCAATATATCTAGTGAATATTTTCATAATATACTAAAGCAACAAGCGATTGTCAATGCAGGAATTAGATTTATATTTACTGATGAAATGGAAAATAAGGTTTTAGATTATCTATATCCGGATGGTATAGAAGGATATGTAAAAGAAGTAGCTAATGGCCAAAATTTTTCGAAAATTATATCTATACGTAAAACAACACAAGGTAGAGATAGTGCAAATAAGCCAGAATATAAATTAAAATTTCATATAGTCATGACTTTTTCTAATAAAGTAAATCTTTTAGAATATTATCATAATTCTAGTTTTTTAAAAAACGGTGGTTCACCAGATAGAGCTATAAAAAATGCCTTATCCTCTACTATAGATCAATATGTTACAAAAGCAAACATGTATACAAAGGGTGAGAAAAGAATTAGTTTTTCAGATATCCAAGATAGTTTAATTTTAGTTACCAATTCTTTTTCTACACTAACAAGTTATGAAAATCAAACTAAAAAAGCTATATCTAATAAATTTATTCAGGATGCTATACAAGAATGTTTAAAAGAATATTTAGATGTGTATTTTATTGAAAATAAGGATGAAGCAGACAAGATATGTACCCAAATTTTAATAAATAAAAGAAGTAAGGAAAAGGCTGAAAAAACACGAATCAATGTAAGAAAGCAATTAAATGTAACAATTGATATAGCAAACAGAATAAAAAAGTTTGTAGATTGTCGTAGTAAGGATAAAAATAAAAGAGAGCTATATATAGTAGAAGGGGATTCAGCTTTAGGATCATGTAAACTAGGCCGGAATGCAGAATTTCAAGGGATAATGCCGATTAGGGGCAAAATTTTAAATTGTCTCAAATCAGATTTCAATAAAATATTTAAAAGTGAAATCATAGTAGATTTATTAAAAGTACTAGGATGTGGAATAGAAATAGAAGGTAAACACAATAAGCAGTTAAATACTTTTAATTTAGCAAAACTTAGATGGAATAAGGTTATTATTTGCACAGACGCTGATGTGGACGGATTTCAAAGTGCGACACGTTCCTAACTGAAAAGGTTAGGCACTAAATAAGGAAAGTTAAGTGAATATTTAGTAGAACTAATTAGACAAGAAAGTGGAATGAGAGAGTAACGTCTTAAAACGCTTCCCCTAATACTCCGACATGCAACGGATTGAGTATGAAGTCCAATGTATGAAGCTCGGTGAAGTCGAGGGAAAGTTGCCCAAACAGGGATGGTATTGACCGTGACAGGCGGCGCGTGACACAATACTGAGCTGTGGAAAGCTAACCAGAGGTGGGTGGTGCAACTGATACTACGGGGGTCTACAAAATGTCTATGGTGAGAACGTTTTCTAAGATGGAAAACTGACGAACTTTCGAAAGTACGGTTCTATAAGCCCGACTTGGTAGAAATGCCAAGTGCATCAGAGTATGTAGTTTGTGAGGACGAGTAAGAATTTTGGTTATGAAAATCCTTATACTGTGATAGGCAGTATCAAGCAAACAGGACTAAAGAAAGCACCTAAAGATATATGCAAAGATAGTCTAATTGGAACGTGGAAAGCCAAGAACATGGAGGACTTACTTCCAGTGAAGTGTTGAAATGGAAAGGGAAACAATCCTATAACATTTCTTAATCTTGGTGATAGTAGAGCCATAGTACCAATGAAACAGTGATAACAAGCTGTGGAGGGATGGGCTCAAGTCGAGAGTATAAGATTAAAAATTAATTAATACAAGATATTAGGTTCGAGTAAGACTAAGAGAGGTGAAATCCAATATAGGAGAATAACCGACTAATGACACTCAATAAAAATAGGTTAAAGAGAGAAAAGAAAAAAATCTCTCCGAAATAATGAGTATGATAATATGCAAGAGTTATTTGATGATTTATACGACAAAAGCTGTAAGGGTTACAAATTCAAACATCTTGTTGAACTTATAACAAGTGAAAGTAACATTAAATTGACATATAGGAACATCAAAAGGAACAATGGTGGTAAAACAAGTGGTGTGAATAAACATACAATTGATGATATTGCGAATGGAAACATTGAAGAAGTCATAAAATATGTTCAAAATAGATTAAAGTATTACTAACCACACCTTGTAAAACGTGTATGGATACCTAAAGCGAATGGCAAACAAAGACCTTTAGGTATTCCAACCATCGAGGATAGATTAATTCAATAATGTATTAAACAAATCCTAGAACCCATATGTGAAGCTAGATTTCATAAACATAGTTATGGATTTAGAGCAAACAGAAGTGTGGAACACGCTATAGCAAGAGCAATGTTTCTTATGAACCAATCTACCTTTCACTATGTAGTAGATATAGACATTAAATCTTTTTTCGATAATGTAAACCATCCTAAGCTACTCAAACAAATGTGGAATTTAGGAATACAAGATAAAAATCTTATTGCAATAATTAATAAGATGATAAAAGCTGAAATAGTTGGAGAGGGTATTCCAAATAAAGGAACACCACAAGGGGGTATTATTTCCCCTCTACTGTCAAACATTGTTCTTAATGAATTTGACTGGTGAATTAGTTCACAATGGGAAAACCATAAAACTCATTATGAATATAAGGGATGCGCAGGAGACGCAAATGCAAAAAGAGCATTAAAAAATACCTCTAACCTTAAACAGATGTATATAGTAAGATACGCAGATGATTTTAAAATCTTTTGTAAAACTTATGAAGATGCACAAAAAATATTCATAGCTACTAAAATGTGGCTTAAAGAGAGATTAAATTTAGAGGTTAGCGAAGAAAAATCTAAAATAACTAACCTGAAAACCAACTATACAGATTTCCTGGGGTTTAAATTAAAAGTCAGAAGAAAGAGTAATAAATGGATAGCTACTTCGTACCTTGCAGATAATCAAATGGAACGTATCCATCAAAGGTTAAAAGTAGAGACTAAACATCTCGCAGATAATCCAACAAGAGAACAAGTTTTAAAATATAACTCGGTAATACTTGGATGACACACGTATTACAACATTGCTACCGAAGTCAACACAGGCTTTAAAATACTCGCCTACAAAGTCTTACACAAACAATTCAATTTGCTAAACAAGAACTACAAAATAACAAGTGACTATAACCTTACAGGTATGTACAATAAAAGGTATGGTAGGCACAGCATTAAGACCCACATGTTAAAAAATAAAGCATTAATACCCGTACAAGCTATTACAACCAAACCTCCAATGTGTGTATCACTCAAGATTAACAATTATACAGAGGAAGGACGAAAAGCAACCCATAGATACTTGCAGAAAGTAGATGTTGGGATTATGAGGTATATAATGTGTAATCCAGTACAAAGGAAAAGTGTAGAATATAATGACAACCGAATAGCACTCTATGCTGGACAAAGTGGCAACTATTCCATTACAAAGCGAAAGCTAGAAGTTGGAAATATGGAAGTGCATCATAAACTTCCAAGACACCAAAAGGGCACAGATAGTTATAAAAACCTAACATGGGTGCTTAAGGATGTACACATACTAATCACATGCAACTGATGAGGAAACAATCACTAAATGTTTGAAAGAAGTAAACTTTGACAAAGAAGAATTGAAGAAAGTAAATAACCTAAGAATTAAGAGTGGTAATTGTATAATTAAAATTTAACTTATATTCCGATGGAACGCCGTGTGAGTTCGAAAGTCTCATGCACGGTGTGGAGTGGGGGAAAACTTGGAGATAATATCAAAAAGTTACCTATCACTATTTAGGACTTTACTGTTGACGATGTTATATACTTTAACCCCAACACTAATAGATGTTGGAAAAGTTTATATAGCAGAAACGCCATTATATGAAATTAACACTAAAAGTAAAACTTATTTTGCTTATTCAGAAACGGAAAAAATACAAATTTTAAGTAAAATCAACAAAACTAAATATACTCTACAAAGATCTAAGGGGCTAGGAGAAAATGATCCAGAGATGATGTGGACAACTACAATGAATCCGGATAGTAGGAGATTGATACAAGTAATACCAGAAAATCAAGAAGAAACTAAGAAAAAGTTTGACCTATTATTAGGAGACAATTTAGAAGGCCGAAAAGAATTTATTAAGAATTCAGGTCATAATTATATTGAATTAGCAGATATGAGTTAGAGAGAAGGTGTGATTTGACGATGAAAGTTATTAAACAAAATATATCTCAGACACTTGAAATAAATTATATGCCTTATGCAATGAGTGTAATAGTATCTAGGGCATTACCAGAAATAGATGGGTTTAAACCATCTCATAGGAAACTATTATATACTATGTACAAAATGGGTTTATTAAAACAAGCAAAAACAAAGTCAGCAAATATTGTAGGACAAACTATGAAATTAAATCCTCATGGTGATGCAGCTATATACGAAACTATGGTTAGGCTAACAAAAGGTTACGATGCACTAAATATACCGCTAATAGATTCGAAAGGAAATTTTGGTAAAGTATATTCCAGAGACATGGCTTATGCAGCAGCAAGGTATACGGAAGCAAAATTAGCGGATATATGTGAAACCTTATTTTTGGACATAGAAGAAAATAGCGTAGACTTTATAGACAATTATGATGGAAAAATGAAAGAGCCGACTTTATTACCTAGCCGATTTCCGAGTATTTTGGTAAATGCTAATCAAGGTATAGCTGTAGGTATGGCAAGTAATATTTGCGGATTTAATTTGGGTGAAGTGTGCGATGGAGTTATAAGCTTTTTAGAAAATGATAACCAGAAAGATATATTAGAATATATTAAAGCTCCGGATTTTTCAACAGGAGGAGACTTAATATATGATCCATCAGAAATGAAACATATATTAAAGACAGGTAAAGGTTCTTTTAAAGTCAGAGCAAAGTATACTATTTTAAAAAAGGAAAACTGTATAGAAATAACTGAAATTCCTTATACTACTACTGTGGAGGCTATAATAGACAAAATAGAAGACTTAGTTAAAACTGGAAAAATTAAAGAAGTCACTGATGTCAGAGACGAAACAGATTTAAAAGGATTAAAGTTAACGATATATTTAAAACGTGGGACGAATACAGAAACCTTAATGATAAAGTTATTTAAAATGACACCTCTTCAGGATTCATTTAGTTGTAATTTTAACGTTTTAATAAATGGATATCCGAAGGTTTTGGGTGTAGCTGAAATATTAAAAGAATGGTGTGACTTTAGAAAAAACTGTATTGTTAGAAAATATAAACACAATATTGCTAAGTTAGAAAGGCGACATCATTTGTTGCTTGGTCTATCAGCCATTTTGGTAAATATAGATAAAGCAATAGCATTAATTAGAAATACTGAAAAAGAGACTGATGTTATTCCATCTTTAATGGTTGAGTTTGATATTACAGCATTGCAAGCGGATTTTATAGCTGAGATAAGGTTAAGAAATCTTAATAAGCAGTATATTCTTAGAAGCTTAAAAGAAGTTACAGAATTAGAAAAAAATATTAAAAAATTTAATGCTATTATAAATAGTGAAGAAAAATTGAAAAAAATTATCATAGACGATTTAAATGATATTAAGAAAAAATATAATATACCTCGTAAAACTAGATTGATTGATCTACCCAAAGAGGAAGTAGAAGAATTAGTTAAACCAGTTAAGCAAGAAAATTACGAGATAAAAATATTTATGACAAGAGATCAGTATTTTAAAAAGATGTCATTAAGTGACATGCAGAATAAAAAGCTTGAAGAAATGCGGATTAAAGAAAATGACAAAATAATTTTTGAACTACAAACTAATAATCATGTAGAATTATTATTATTTAGTGATAAAGCAAAGTTATATAAATTAAAAATGAGTGAAGTAGAAAATGTAAAATTCAATCAACTAGGGCATTATTTACCAAATTTACTTGAAATGGAAGAGAGAGAAAAAATTATTTATATATGTCCTAATGAAGATAATTATCAGGGAACCATTTTAGTCGGTTTTAGAGATGGTAGGGTAGCCAAGATACCATTATCATTATATATAACAAAAACGAATCGAAAGCGGTTACTAAATGTTTATTATGGCAAGTCGGATTGTATAGGTATTATACAGTTAAAGGAAAATGAGCAAGCCTGTTTAATAAGGATAGATGGGAAGAAGAAATATTTTAAATTGGAAGATTTAGAATTTGTTGTGAAGCGAGATTCACCAGGAAAACAAATTATGGTGACAACGAAAAAATTAGGAATAAATCAGCTAATAGTATACAATGAGGATAAAAAATGAAAGGTAGGTAATCAAAATGGAATATGACGAAAATTTTGATATGGATAAATTGATTGCTAGAATTAACGAATTGGCTAATAAGAAAAAGCATCAAGGATTGACCATGGAAGAGCTGGAAGAACAACAAATATTAAGACAAGAGTATTTAGAAATATTTAGGGGTAATTTTAAGAGGCAATTAGCGAATACAAAGATCCAAACTCCGGATGGAGAACTACATCCGCTTAAATATATGCCACCACAAGAATAATAGTAATAGTAAGAGGAATCTCTTTATGGAGGTTCCTTTTTATTTAGAAATTAAATAATTGTTGAGATTTTTCAAAAATTTCCGCTTTTTTTTTTAGAATATACTAGATTTAAAAAAATTATTATGTTAAAATTACTACGAATTAAAGATAGCGAAATAATTAATACATAACAGGAGAGTTACACATGAAAAAATCAACATTTATTTTAGCGTGGTTAATATTAATGACTGGATGCTCATTTGAAAACACAAAGATAAATTCGGATGTGGCACAAACCAAAACGGACATTATAGAACAAACACAAGTTGTAGAACAACCTATTGAACCGGTTGTAGAACAAGAGATTGAATTAGAACAGAAAAGTGAAAAAGTAGAGATTATAAAAGAAGAGAGGACTATACCGATGGAAATCCATGTATATTCGAATGAGATTCCTTGGGATATTTCGGTTGAAATTCCAATGGATGCCACAACAAGTATTAATGAGGCCATGAAAGCAGCAATACCTGGAGATACTATTATTGTGCATGAAGGGATTTATAGGGAGACTTTAAATATTTCTAAAGATAATATAACTATAATAGCAAATGAGAATGATTATGTCTTAGTTTCCGGAAATGCAGTGGTAACGGATTTTGTTCCATGTGAAGAAATACCCGGTGTTTATGTAGCAGATGTACCGGAAAATTATAAATTAGATTTTACTCAGGTGTTTGCAAATGGGGAGTATCAAAATATTGCTAGATATCCGAATCTTACTTTAAATGATATGATGGAACCTCTTGAGCCGGGCGGTGGTTATGAAGAATTAGATAGTATATTTAAGCCGAAAGATAGTTTAGAAGTACAAGCGAATTTTCAAACAGATGCTTTTGAGCAATTAGATTTAACTGGAGGAATTTATCGAGGTCTTGTAGGCAAAAATCGGCATTATGTAATTGGCGACATTATAAGTAATGACTCTAATAGTGTTAAATTTAAAAGTGTTTCTACTAATGACTGGAGCAAAACGGGAGAAGTAACGCAGAATTATCATCCGATATCTTTTGGTTTTGTGATGCATAAAAATTTGATTGATATACCTGGGGAATGGTACGTAGAAGATAGAAAAATTTATTATATGCCCAAAGGAGATATAACAGATCTTCAAATTGAAATGCAAGTTAGGCCGAAAGTTTTGTTATTGAATAATAGAGAGTATGTCACAATAAAAAACATTAACTTTATTGCTGGAAATGCGCAAATGAAAAACTCTAATAATATATCAATAGACAATTGTACGATGAGATATTTACAACCATTTTACAAGATAAAAGGTTATAGTATAGGAGAAAGCAAAGAAACAGGATTTTATATGGAAAATTCCAGCAACAATAAATTTAATAATTTTTATTTAGCGCATGGATGGGGAAATGGAGTATATATTTCAGGCGGAGAAGATAATTTATTTACCAACAGCGTATTTAAGGATTTAGGATGGATAGGAACTTTTACTGCGGGCTTATATACATCCGGCGAAAACAATTTCGTAAGAGACTGTACATTCGAGCATAACGGAAGATTTCAAATTCGAGTAGACAAAGACGTTAAAATAGATATTCTACATTCAAAATTTGTAAATGCTATGGAACTAGGAGAGGATGCTGGAGCATTACAGTTTACTAGCACAGGAAAGATAGGACCATTAGATTTAAAAGGAAGTAGATTAGCTTACAACATAGTTTCAGATTTAGAGGGCATACCAGTATTTGCAGGAAATTACAAGAAGAGATATGTTTGTGCATTTTATATGGAGGATGTAAATAATTACACAGCGCATCACAATCTAGTTTACAATTTAAATCCGGGTGATTATGGAAGTGAATATGAATTTGAAAAAGTAGGCGGAGTATTGTATATCGGACCGAGATATAATGCTATGGACGAACCTGTAAATTATTATAATAATACGAGTTGGAATTGTACAAGAAGCTTGAATGCATGGGGAATCGAGATAAGCAATATAGAAGAATTGAATACTAAAGGAGTGACACAAAAAGAGAATTCTGGAACGATGACGAATGGCCATTTTGCGAACAACATATTCAACGAGAGCTTGTTTAGGCTAATATATTCTACACAGAATTTAACGGAAAAAGGTGGAAGCACCGGATGGGCGGACAATGATCATAATAATTGGAAACCGATATTAACGCCAAGTATGGAAGAATATTTTGAGCATATGGAAAAAGTGGGATATGTATATAATCCGCAAACTAATATGATGCTTAAAAATGATACAGGGGCGGAAAATTACATAAATGTAGAAACCGGAGATTTTAGGTTAACAGAAAATTCACTTGCTAAAGGAGCTGGCACACCGATACCGGGTATTACAGCGTCGGATACACCGGATTTAGGAGCATTAGAAGGTAGTGATTATGTTCTTTCTGCTGGAGCAAATTTAGAGCTTCCAAAATTTAAAGAAATTAGATAATGCAAGTTTAACAGTCTATTGGAGCAAAGTTAGAGCTTCCAAAATTTAAAGAAATTAGATAATACAAATTTAACTCTATTAGAGCAAAGTTAGAGATTCCAAAATTTAAAGAAATGCGATAATACAAATTTAAGTCTATTGAGAGGAGGTGATTGCTAGACATATGCCCCGTAGTTATTTGTTTGTATATTTGTATATAGGAGGATAAAAATGAAAAAAGCAAGCTTTATTATTGCATTAATGTTAGCAATGGTTGGATGTAGCGGTGAAACTGAAGAAGCTAGTGTTTTAGTATCGGATTTAGTAAATCCAATACAGGCAGAAAATACTGAAGAAAAAGTTGAAGAGAAAGTTGAAACTCCAAAATTACCTGAGACAGCTATAGAAGATAACAGGGTAGAAACAGAAATCAAGAAAGAAATAGTTATTGTAGAAGAAAAGAGGACTCAACCTATGGAAATCCATGTTTATTCTACAGAAGTACCTTGGAATGAATCGCTAGAAAAATTAGAAAGCGACCTAGCTATAGAAGAAGCAAAAGAGTTTGCTAGCATAAATGCAGCCTTAACTTCTGCGATCGAAGGAGATACTATTATAGTTCATGAAGGCCTTTATCGTGAAATGTTAAATATAAAGAAAGACAATATCACAATCAAAGCTGCAGAAAACGAATACGTATTAATTTCTGGAAACGAGCTTGTAGAAGGATTTGTTCCGGATAAAGAAAGATCCGGCGTTTATATAGTGGATGTACCGGCCAATTATAAGACTACAACATTGCCATTTAGCCAAGTTTTTGCAAATGGATCCGTACAAACTATGGCAAGGTTTCCGAATTTAACGATGGACGATATGATGATGCCAATCGAAGAAGGTGGCGGATACGGAGAGATTACGAAAATTTACAAAGATGCTGGAACACTAGAAGCAAATATAGAATTTTCACATGAAGAATTACCGGATGTAGATTTAACAGGAGGAATATTTAGAGGGATTATAGGCAAAAATCGTGAATATGCTTTAGGAGAAGTAGTGGCCACAGAAGGCAAGAAAGTAACTTTTACAGGAACAAACAGTGCCTGGAAACATACAAATTCTGTAGGTCCGAAAGCATACGGATTCGGATATGGATTTGTAACGCATAAAAATTTAATTGATATACCCGGTGAGTGGTATGTAGAAAGTGGAAAAATCTATTATATGCCAGATGGAGAAATTAGAGATTTAGAAGTAGAAATGCAAGTAAGAGCACATGTATTGCAAATGAATAATGTAGACAATACAGTTTTAGAAAATTTAAATTTTGTAGCTGGCGCAGCATTGATTAAATCATCCGATAATTCAACCATTGAAGGTTGTACATTTAGGTATTTAAAACCTTTCTATATGTTAAATGGATATGGAATGTCGGATTCGGCACAAACAGGAGTGTACATTGAGAACAGTGAAAATAACACGTTCAAAGATACATATTTAGGACACACATGGGGAACAGGATTTTATGTAGCAGGAGGAGACGGAAACAAATTTTATAATTGTATAATGGAAGACATTGGATGGATAGGGACGTTTACAGCTGGGATTTATTCATCTGGAGATAACACGCATATAGAAGACTGCACATTTAGGGATAATGGCCGTTTTCAGATTAGGGTAGATAAGGACATTAAAATAGATGTTCTACATTCGACGTTTGAGCGAGCTATGAAACTAGGTGAGGATGCTGGTCCGTTAGAGTTTACTAGCACAGGAAAAATAGCACCGTTAGATTTAAAAGGATCTGAAATAGCCTATAATCAAGTATTTGATTTAAGGGGTATACCGGTAAGTTCGGGCGGAAATCCACGTCAATTTGTAGTAGCTTTTTACATGGAAGATGTAAATAATTACACAGCGCACCATAATTTAATTTACGATATGGAAGCACCAGTTTATACGGAAGGATTTTTAAAAGGATTTGAAGGAGACAATATTTTCCTATATATGGGTCCACGATATAATCAAATGACTAAGCCAGTAAATTATTATAATAATACAGCATGGGATTATGTGCGAAACATCAATGTTTGGAATATCGAAATAGCAAATCATGCTGAATTAGTAGCCGGTGGATTAAAACAAGAAGGTAATACAGGAAGTTTAGATGATGGCCATTTTGCAAATAATCTTTTCAATGAAGGTCCATTTAGCTTAAGCTGGTACACTCAAGATCTTAAACCTACTGGCGGTAAGATTGTGAATGTACCTAATCCGGATGCATCTTGGAAGAATATCACAACAGATAGTATGGACGAATATTTTGAACATGGTGAAAAAATAGGATATTTCTTCAATCCAGAAAACAATATGATGCTAGACTTAGAAACAGGGGCCGAAAATTATATGGACGCAGATAATGGAGATTTCAGACTAGCAGAAGATTCGCCGGCTAAAGGTGCGGGCATACCAATAGAAGGCATTACATCTTCGGACACGCCAGATTTAGGAGCGCTAGAAGGTAGCGACTACGTTTTATCTGCTGGCGCAAAGTTAAAGGTTAGAGATTTCAAAGAAATCAGATAATGACATAGGCATATTTTATTTCTTTAAATAATAAGATAATAATATAGCTATATTTTTTATGCAATAAGATAATGATATAGCTATATTTTTTTAGCAATAAGATAATGATGTAGATATTTTTTTTATGCAATAAGATAATGATATAGCTATATTTTTTTAGCAATAAGATAATGATATAGCTATATTTTTTTAGCAATAAGATAATGATGTAGCTGTATTTTTTTAAGCAATAAGATTTTAAATTTTAAACTAAGGAGAGAATGAAATAATGAATAAAAAATTAATAGCAACCTTAATGATGTCTATGTTTTTAGTAGGATGTGGTGGTTCGCAAGAAACTACAACGGACGTAGTAACAACCGAAGTAAGCAAGACCGAAGAAAAAACAGAGACGGATCCAGTTGAAGAAATAAAACCTACTGAAGTAGTGGATCCGGCTGTAGCTGAAATTAAAGTAACCGAAGAGAAGCCAGTAGAAGAGAAGCCGGTAGTTGTAAAAAAGACGACTTCTTTATTTACAAAGCGTACAGAAAATCTGGAGATGCATGTCTATGGAGCCGAGGTTCCTTGGGGTGAAGTGAAAACTGATTTGCCAGAAGGTAGTTATACATCAATCGCTGCCGCATTGAATAATGCGATAGACGGAGACACGATAATAGTACATGAGGGCGTATATCGTGAAGCGCTAAATGTAAAGAAGGACAATTTATTAATCAAAAATTTTGAAGACGATTACGTTTTAGTAACTGGCTCAGAAATTGTTACAGGCTGGACACCAGCTACGGATCATCCAACACCGGGCGTAATGATGGCACCAGCACATGAGAGATGGGCCAAAGCTACAACAGACTATACGCAAGTATTTGTAAATGGTGAGATGGGTGAAATGGCTAAGCATCCGAACCGAACAAATGAATCTAAGATGAATCCATCGGAACAAGGAAGTGGTTTTGACGAGGTATCTAACATTTTTAAAAATGCTAATGAGCCAGGAAACGTAACATTTAATAATGGATTACCTGATGTAGATTTAACAGGCGGAATATTTAGAGGTGCTATCGGAAAAGCAAGAGAATATCCGAGAGCAATAATAGTTGGCAACGAAGGTGATACAGTGCAATTTGAGGCTGTAAATACACAGCACTGGACGTTAGAAAATGCTATACCGAGTACATATCACAAATTCGGATTTGCATCTGTAATGCATAAAAACTTAATAGACGTACCGGGTGAATGGTATCTCGAAGATGATATAGTATACTACTTACCAGAAGACGGACAAAAAATGGAAGATTTAATGGTAGAAATGCAGGTACGAGAAAAAGTACTAATAATGAATAATGTAGAGAACGTTTTAATAGAGGGAATAAATTTCAAAGCCGGAAATGCTGACATAAACAACGTGGATAAAATGGTCATGGATGAATGTTCATTTAGATATTTGCATCCAGTATGGTTACCGAAGCAATATGGACAAAATCAAAGTAATCCGACAGGAATAGAGATAATAAATTCTAACGATAATGTATTTAAGAATACGTATGTAGCGCACACTTGGGGTAATGGATTCTCTGTAATGGGCGGAAAAGGCAATACATTTACAAACTGTATAATAGAAGATATTGGATGGATAGGAATATTTACAGCAGGAATAATGGTAAAATCCGATGAGACAAGAATAGAAGATTGTACGTTTAGAGAGAATGGAAGATTCCAAGTTAGATTTGAGCATCATGGAAAAGTGGACATAATACACAACGAATTTATTGGAGCTATGAGCATGACAGAGGATGCTGGAGCAATATCATCGGAGAGCACAGGCTGGATTGGGCCATTAAACATGAAAGACTCAGAGATAGCCTATAATAAGATACATGATGTAAAAGGAGTGCCGGTATCATCGGGAGGATATTTGCGACAATTTATGTTAGGGCTTTATCTAGAAGATATAGAGCATTACACAGCGCATCACAATTTAATTTATGATATAAGAGCTGACAATTATGAAACGGATTTACCTCTAGAACGTCGTGGAGCCATGATATATATGGGGCCAAGATACAATGCTATGTATAATCCGATAAAGTTCTATAACAATACAGCATGGAACGTGGACAAAACATTTAACCTATGGAATATAGAGATAGCAAATCATGCTGAATTAGTAGAAGGAGGATTAAAACAAGAAGCAGCGACTGGATTAATGGAAAATGGACATTTTGCTAATAATATAATGCCGGTGGCCGAAAATATTTTAAGTTATGTTGCGCAAAATATTACACCAACAGGAGGAACTATAAACTATGTATCAGTGAATCCGCCTAAAAGTTTAATTACAACAAATTTAGATGAATTTTTCACTTATATGCAAACAGTAGGGTATAATTTTAATCCTGAAAACAATTATGCGTTTGAAATGGAAACAGCGACTGATCATTTTGTGGATGCAGCAAACGGAGATTTTGCACTTAGCGAAAATTCACCAGCATACCAAGGTGGCATAGTAATAGAAGGAATTACGTCCTCTGAAAATCCAGATGCGGGGGCATTAGAAGGTGGCGGATACGTGTTAACCGCTGGTTCAACATTAGAAATTCCAAAGTTTAAAGAAATAATAGAATAGCCAGATGGAATAGGAATAATATCTAAGTTGTTGGCCATGGCTCTCCTTCTAGGAGAGCTGCCAGCGAAGATGACTGAGAGGTTAAAGAGCTGTCAGTGAAGTTGACTGAGAGGTTGAGAGCGGGCGCACTTTGCCAAGTTGACTGAGAGATTAGGAATTTAAATACGGGAGAATAATCCATGAATAAAAAATTAATAGCAGCCCTAATGATGTCTATGTTCTTAATAGGGTGTAGCGGATCTGAAGAAACAACCAACACAGATACAATCGAAGTAGTAGAATCGAATGAAATTGTCGAGAAAGTGGAGAGTAGCATAATCGAAAGTGAGGAGACAGAAGAAAAGTTGATAGAAGAAAAATTAGTAGAAGAAAAGCCAGCCGAAGTAAAGTCTGTAAAAAAAAAACCGGCTGTAGTAAAGAGTTCATTGTTTGAAAAGCGTACGGAAAATATAGAGATGCATATTTACGGAGCCGAGGTTCCTTGGGGCGAACCGAAGATGGACTTGCCCGAAGATAGTTATACATCCATTGCTGTAGCTTTGAATAATGCGATAGCCGGAGATACGATAATAGTACATGAAGGAGTTTATAGAGAAGCACTTAACATAAAGTTCGATAATATAACAATTAAAAATTTTGAAGATGATTATGTTTTAGTAACCGGAACAGAGTTAGTTACAGGGTGGCAGCCAGCATTAGATCATCCGACTCCGGGAGTTATGGTGGCACCAGTAAATGAAAGATGGGCCAAAGCTACGACAGACTTCACTCAAGTTTTTGTAAATGGTAAGATGGGCGAAATGGGTAGGCATCCGAATAGAACGCTAGATTCCATGATGATGCCAACAATAGAAGGTGGAGGATACGACGAAGTATCTAGCATTTATAAAAATGCAAATGAGCCAGGTAACGTAACTTTTAATAATGGACTTCCAGATTTAGATTTAGTCGGTGGACTATTTAGAGGATTAATCGGAAAAGCTCGAGAATATGCTATAGGACATGTAGTAGCAAAAGAAGGAGATAAAATACAGTTTGAAGCAGTAAGCAAGAATAATTGGTCAAATGAAGCTAGCATAGTGGCTGAATCGTATCACAAGTTTGGATTTGGAACTATAATGCATAAGAATTTAATAGATGTACCGGGCGAATGGTTTTTAGAAGATAATTTATTATATTATTTGCCAGAAGACGGACAAGAGATGACCGATTTAATTGTAGAAATGCAAGTCCGAGAAAAAGTTCTCTTAATTAATAATGCGGATAATGTATTAATAGAAGGAATAAATTTTAAGGCGGGTAATGCTAGCATAAAAAATATGAATGATTCAAAAATAATAGATTGTTCATTAAGATATCTACATCCATTTTGGTTAACGACAGGGTATGCACAGGGATCGGTAAATCCTACGGGTATATGGGTTGAAAATTCAGATGGCAATATATTTGAAGATACGTACATAGCTCATACATGGGGAACCGGACTAGTATTGATAAGCGGGCAAGGAAATACTGTTAAAAATTGTATAATAGAAGACATTGGATGGTTAGGTGCATTTAGTTCGGGAATCTACACCGAGGCCGATGAGACAAGAATAGAAGATTGTACATTTAGAGATAATGGAAGGTCGCAAGTTAGAGTCCGAGCACATGGAAAGAAAACGGATATAGTCCACAATGAATTTGTTGGAGCTATGAGAATGACAGAGGATTCTGGAGCTATAGCAGCGGAGAGTACCGGATGGGTGGGGCCTTTAAATATGAAAGGATCAGAGATAGCCTACAATAAAATACATGATGTACAAGGATTGCCAGTGTCTTCGGGAGCCTACGTAAGACAATTTATGTTAGGGCTGTATTTAGAAGATACGGATGATTACACAGCACATCACAATTTAATTTACGATATAAGAGCTGACAATTATGAAACGGATTTGCCACTAGAACGTTTTGGCGGAATGCTTTACATGGGGCCGAGATATAATGCGATGCATGATCCGGTAAATTTTTATAATAATACAGCATGGAATATAGAGAAAGTCATAAATGTTTGGAATATAGAAATAGCTAATCATGAAGAATTATTGGCCGAAGGATTAAAGCAAAAAGATGCTACGGGATTGATGAGTGATGGACACTTTGCCAATAATATAATACAAACAGGAATTTGTGATTTAAGTTATATGGCTCAAAATATCACGCATACTGGTGGCAGAATATCTGGTGCTACAGTAGAAGGTGGGCCTAAAGGTCTGATAACAAATGATTTAACGGAATTTTTTGAGCATGCAGCTACAGTAGGATGTCAATTTAATCCTGAAAATAATTATACATTTGGATTAGAAACAGCGACCGAACATTTTGTGGATGTAGCAAACGGAGATTTTGCGCTTAACGAAAATTCTCCAGCATATCAAGGTGGTGTAGTGATAGAAGGAATCACCTCGTCGATTAATCCGGATGCGGGAGCATTAGAAGGTGGCGGATACGTATTAACCGCTGGTTCAACATTAGAAATTCCAGAATTTAAGGAAATACGCTAGGGGGCTATCGAATTAACAAGCTAAGAATACCCTTCAATCTGTTTCACTACAGTGCGCTTATAAGTCCAACTCTCTCCGTTACTTCGTGATACTTACCTTGGAGAGAGAGGCTATAGCGGGGAAGCGGTGCCTCCCTCCGGGAGAGAGGTGTCAGCGTTAGCTGACGGAGGGAGAAAGCGTGTATAAAAGTTTTTGTTGCTACAAAGACAAATTATAATTTTAAGTTGTTAGTGCGACAGCCCCTGTCAACGAAGTTGACCGAGAGGCTAGAGGTCGAATAATTAAAAGGAGAATAATTCATGAGTAAAAAATTAATAGTAGCCCTAATGATGTCTATGTTCTTAATAGGGTGTAGCGGATCTGAAGAAACAAGTAACACAGAGACAATCGAAGTAGTAGAATCTAATAAAATTGTCGAAAAGGTGGATAGTAGCACAACCGGAAGTGAGAAAATAGAAGAAAAGACGGTAGTCGTAAAGACTTCATTATTTGAAAAGCGTACGGAAAATATAGAGATGCATGTCTATGGAGCCGAGGTTCCATGGGGTGAAGTAAAAACTGATTTGCCAGAAGGTAGTTATACATCAATTGCCACTGCTTTGAACAATGCGATAGACGGAGACACGATAATAGTACATGAGGGCGTATATAGAGAGGCTTTAAATATAAAGAAGGATAACTTAGTAATAAAAAATTATGAAGACGATTATGTTTTAGTAACTGGTTCAGAAATTGTTACAGGTTGGACACCGGCTACGGATCATCCAACACCGGGCGTAATGATGGCACCAGCACATGAAAAATGGGCCAAAGCGACAACGGACTACACTCAAGTATTTGCAAATGGTGTGATGGGCGAAATGGCTAAGCATCCGAACCGAACCAATGAATCTATGATGAATCCATCGGAAAAAGGAAGCGGTTTTGACGAGGTATCAAATATTTTCAAAAATGCGAATGAGCCAGGAAATGTAACCTTTAATAATGGGTTACCGGATGTAGATTTAACTGGAGGAATATTTAGAGGGGCCATAGGAAAGGCGAGAGAATATCCAAGAGGAATAATCGTTGGTAACGAAGGTGATACAGTGCAATTTCAAGCGGTAAATACACAGCACTGGACATTAGCAAATACGATACCGAGTACATATCACAAATTTGGATTTGCATCCGTAATGCACAAGAACTTAATAGATGTTCCGAACGAATGGTATTTAGAAGATGATATTCTATATTATTTACCAGAAGATGGCCAAAAAATGGAAGATTTAATGATTGAGATGCAGGTACGAGAAAAAGTCTTAATCATGAATAACGTAGAGAACATTTTAATAGAAGGAATAAATTTTAAATCTGGCAATGCTGATATCAACAATGTAAAGAAAATGGTTGTAGATGAATGTTCATTTAGATATTTACATCCAGTATGGTTACCAACACAATATGGACAGAATCAGAGTAATCCAACAGGAATAGAGATAATAAACTCCACTGATAATGTATTTAAGAATACGTATGTAGCGCACAATTGGGGCAACGGAATTTCAGTAGTAGGCGGAAAAGGAAATACATTCACAAACTGCATTATAGAAGATATAGGATGGATAGGAATATTTACGGCAGGAATAATGGCAAGATCCGATGATACAAGAATAGAAGATTGTACATTTAGAGAGAACGGAAGATTCCAAGTAAGATTTGAGCATCATGGAAAAGTGGACATAATACACAACGAATTTATTGGAGCTATGAGCATGACAGAGGATGCTGGCGCAATCTCATCGGAAAGTTCAGGATGGATAGGGCCATTAAACATGAAAGACTCAGAGATAGCCTATAATAAAATACATGATGTAAAGGGAGTTCCGGTATCATCTGGCGGATATTTTAAACAGTTTATGCTAGGAATATATTTAGAGGATATCGAAAATTACACAGCACATCACAATTTGATCTATGATATAGTAGCCGATAATTATGAAACAGAAATTCCAGGGCTATTAAGATCAGGTGCTATGCTTTATATCGGGCCAAGATATAATGCCATGCACAATCCGGTAAGGTTTTATAATAATACAGCATGGAACGTGGATAAACTGATAAACATGTGGAGCATAGTAATAGCTAATCATGAAGAGTTGGTAGCGAATGGATTAACTCAAGAAGAGGATAGAGGATTGATAAGTAACGGACACTTTGCAAATAATATAATGCCGGTAGGCGAATTTGATATAAATCATATCTCGCAGAATCTTACAGCGAACGGAGCCAAAATAAATAATGTTGCATTAGAAGGTCCGACAAAGAGTTTGATAACAAAGGATATGGATGAATTTTTTGAACATGTGTCTACAGTCGGGTATCAATTAAATCCGGAAAACAATTATACATTAGATCCGGAAAAAGAGCTAGAATATTTTGTAGATCCGGATAATGGAGACTTCAACCTTAGAGAAGATTCGCCAGCATACCAAGGTGGCGTAGTAATAGAAGGCATCACGTCATCGGACAATCCAGATGCGGGAGCATTAGAAGGTGGCGGATACGTCTTAACCGCTGGTTCAACATTAGAAATTCCAAAGTTTAAAGAAATAATAGAATAACCATATGGAGTAGGAACAATATCTAAAGTGGTTGGCCAATGGAACTGTCACAAAATTGCGGGGGAGGTGTCAGCGCTAGTTGACGGAGGGAGAAAGCGTGCATAAATTATAATTTTAAGTTGTTAGTGAGACAGTCTCAGTCAACTTCGTTGACTGAGAGGTTAAGAGTTGTCAGTAAAGTTGATTGATAGATTAAGAGCGGTCAGCAAAGTTGGTTGATAGGTTAAAGAGTTATCACTAAGTGATTGAGTGAGGGGTCAAGTAATTAATTAATAAGGAGGAATTGTATGAATAAAAAGTTAGTAGTAGCCCTAATGATGTCGATGTTCTTAATAGGATGTAATGGCTCGGAAGGGGCAAGTACGGATGTAATCGAAACAGTAGAATCGAACAAAGTTGTAGAGAAAGTGGATAGCAGCACAACCGAAAGTGTGGCGACAGAAGAAAAGTCAGTCGAAGAAAAACCGGTTGAAGTAAAAAAAGAAGAGCCGGTAAAGACTGTATTATTTGAAAAGCGTACGGAAAATATAGAGATGCATGTTTACGGAGCCGAGGTTCCTTGGGGCGAACCGAAAACCGATCTGTCAGAAGATAGTTATACATCAATAGCTTCAGCCTTGAGTAATGCGATAGCCGGCGATACAATAATAGTACACGAAGGAATTTATAGGGAAGCATTGAACGTAACTCTGGATAATTTAACTATTAAAAATTTTGAAGATGATTATGTTCTAGTAACTGGTGCCGAGCTAGTTACCGGATGGCAGCCAGCCACAGATCATCCTACCGAAGGAGTAATGGTGGCTCCAGTAAACGAAAAATGGGCCAGAGCGACGATGGACTTCACTCAAGTATTTATCAATGGAGAGATGGGCGAAATGGGTAGACATCCGAATAGAACGTTGGATTCTATGATGTTACCAACACTTAAAGGCGGCGGATACGACGAGGTGTCAAACATTTTTAAGAATGCGAATGAACCAGGCAATGTAACGTTCAACAATGGATTACCAGATGTAGATTTAACAGGCGGATTATTTAGAGGACTAATAGGAAAAGCTCGAGAATATCCGGTAGGGCATGTAGTATCAAACGAAGGAGATACGCTACAATTTAAAGCAGTAAACAAAAATCACTTCGGAAATGTTGCTGGCACAATAGCAGCTGGATGGTATCACAAATTTGGATTTGCAACAGTAATGCATAAGAATTTAATAGATGTACCGGGCGAGTGGTTTTTAGAAGATAATTTATTATATTATTTGCCTGAAGATGGTCAAGAGATGGCGGATTTAATGGTAGAAATGCAAGTCCGAGAAAAGGTTCTTCTAGTAAGCAATGCGGACAATTTATTAATAGAAGGGATAAATTTTAAGGCGGGGAATGCTAGCATAAAAAACACAAATGATTCAAAAATGATAGATTGTTCACTAAGATATTTATATCCATTCTGGATGCCAAATAGCTATGCAGATGGAGTATCGAACCCTACGGGCATATGGATTGAAAACTCAAATAGAAATGTATTTGAAGATACATATGTAGCTCATACATGGGGATCAGGATTTGCACTTATGAGTGGAACAGGAAATGTTTTTACAAACTGTCTAATAGAAGATATTGGTTGGTTAGGGACATTTAGTGCTGGCATCTATACTGGGGCCGATGGGACAAGAATAGAAGACTGTACATTCATAGACAATGGAAGATTCCAAGTTAGAATAAGATACAGCGGAAAGACGGATATAATCCACAACGAATTTATTGGTGCTATGAGCATGACAGAGGATGCTGGGGCGATATCATCGGAAAGTACAGGATGGATCGGGCCGTTAGATATGAAAGGATCCGAAATAGCCTATAATAAGATACATGAAGTAAGAGGAGTTCCGGTATCATCTGGCGGGTACTTCAAGCAATTCATGCTAGGTATATATTTAGAGGACGTAGAAAACTACACGGCACATCACAACTTAATCTATGATATAGTCGCCGACAACTATGAAACAGAGATACCGGGGTTATTAAGATCAGGTGCTATGTTATATATTGGGCCAAGATATAATGCTATGCATAATCCGGTGAATTTTTATAATAATACGGCATGGAACGTGGATAAATTAATAAATATTTGGAATATAGAAATAGCTAATTATGAAGAGTTAGTAGCAAAAGGATTAAAGCAAAAAGATGCAACAGGATTAATGAGTGATGGACACTTTGCGAATAATGTAATGCCAATAGGTACGAGTGACATAAGTTATATAGCTCAGAACATTTCGCCAACGGGTGGCAAACTAGCTAATGTTGCGTTAGAAGGCCCTTCGAAAAGTTTAATCACAAAGGATTTGCAAGAATTTTTTGATCATACAGCTACAGTAGGATATCAATTTAATCCAGAAAACAATTATACATTTGATTTAGCAACAGAGTTAGAACATTTCGTAGATCCGGATAATGGAGACTTTAACCTTAGAGAAGATTCACCAGCATACCAAGGTGGCGTAGTAATAGAAGGAATCACCTCTTCGGAAAATCCCGATGCGGGAGCATTAGAAGGAGGCGGATATGTATTAACAGCTGGCTCAACATTGGAAATGCCAGAATTTAAGGAAATCCTCCGCTAATTGATCTTTTCTTCTGTAGAAATATTTTAGGCTTCTTTCTTTATTCTTACCAGATAAGCCGTAAAACCCCTAGCTTTAGCTAGGGGGATTTTTTTGAATATAGACGCTTGCTAGAAATAGTCATTTCTAGCGTAAAATATTCAATGCACCGAAAATGTTTCTAAAGTGAAACACGACAAAAGTCGTTAAAACGATTTCTTAAAGACTCAGAAATGAATTTGTAATTTGTCCTTTAATCACTTTAGAATCGAAATGAAGTCAGTCACCCCCGTACATAAATGCGGGGGCTTGTATCTAATCGTAACGTAGTACAATCAACTTTTTATTAAAGTCTCATACCTCAAACGATTGATACAGTAGGCTTACTGACGAAAGCCCTACAGAAAAAGATATAGTTAAAAACTGCTTTATACGGTACTAACTAAATTGTTTCAGATAATTTAGTTTCACTTCCCATCTGTTCTAACTTTCTTTGATCTGCAAAATTGACAAGTGCCTTTGCTACATTATGATTTACATTTGTAACGAAACCGTTTTCTTGTCCAGATAATTGTATCATAAAGAAGAAATTACTACAAGGGGGGTGGGGTAATTTTTTTTTTTACGCCTAAAGGCCATAGCTGGGAACTTAAGAAACGAATGAGTAGAAGAAATGTCAAAATGTGGGGTAACTCCTTCCGTTTTCACAAAATTGCGGGGAGGTGTCAGCGTAAGCTGACGGAGGGAGAAAGCGTGCATAAAAGTTTTTGTTATTAATCTTAGCATGCAAAGTACGGAGCTAGAGCACCATGATTTTTTTCTACACACTTTTAATCTTAAGTTCCCGCCTATGCGCCTAAAGATGAGGGCTTATTTGCCCAAGCTTGGTAATAGTGCCCTAAATCCAAATTCGATTTCGGAGTTATACTCAATGGCAGAAAAAAGGATAGCTCTCTACATTGTCCTTATAATAGAAGATAAGCATTCTTTTTTGGAGCTATACTAATTTATTAATTTGTCAATCTACGATGAAATCTATTTATTTATATTATACTAAATATTGTGCTACATACGCATTACAATTATATTAAGTTTTGATTACACTTAATCTGTTGAAAACTTTTTGGAAAGATTTACAAATTTTAGATTGTTAGCGCAACAGCCCCTGTCAGTAAAGTTGACTGAGAGGTTAAATTAGGATCAGTTCATTCCGGAGATATAAAAATGTTCCGGAATTTTTTTATGTTCCGCCTAGAAATTAAGATAAGAATATTTTAAAATGGAAGTAGCTGTGAAAATAAATCATAGTTAGATTGATAAATTAATAATAAGGAGAATATTATGAGCACATTTCATGTTTTTGCAAAAGAAATACCTTGGAATCCAGTTAGTACTGTATCGATGACAGAAGGATCTTACAACACAATTTCGGAAGCGATAAACGCTGCGTCCGAAGGGGACAGTATAGTAGTTCATGAAGGTGTATATCGGGAAAAGTTGGATATAGACAAAGAGGGTCTAACTATAACAAATTTTGAGGATGAATATGTATTGGTCACTGGATTAGATCTAGTAACCGGGTTTAAGGATGCAGAAGATCATCCGACCAAAGGAGTGAAAGTAGCTGAGGTGCCGGAGTCTTGGAAAAAGTCTAACTTGGAATTTTCTCAAGTATTTATAAATGGTGTGCTGGGCGACATGGCTAGACATCCAAACAGAACAATCGAAGCTATGATGGATCCACTAAGCGAAGGAAGTGGATATGGAAGTGTAACTAACGTGTACAAAAAAGCTGATTCACCGTTAGGGCACATAACATTTAAAGACGGTCTACCGAATGTAGATTTAAAAGGCGGAATATTGCGAGGATTAATAGGAAAAAATCGTCAGTATCCTATAGGATGGATAGAATCAAACGACGGGGACAGCATTACGTTTACAAGTATAAACAAAAATCACTGGACCCCGACAGCAGAAATAGATGTAAGTTTCCACAAATTTGGATATGCAATGGTTATGCACAAAAATCTAATAGATTATCCTGGTGAATGGTTCCTAGAAGGGGATAAGATATATTATCTTCCGATGAAAGCTGGAGAAGAAGAACGAATTGAGATGCAAGTTAGAGATAAAGTATTAGAGATAACAGCATCCAAAATTGTTTTGCAAGGAATAAACTTTAAAGCAGGATATGGAACTTTAAAAGGAGTGAATGAATCTAGCATTAGAAATTGTTCATTTAGATATTTGTCTCCATTTATCATGTCACCATTATATGGGGATGGAGTAACAAATGAGTTTGGAATTTGCATGGACGATTGTAATAACAATAAATTTGAAGATGATTATTTAGCTCACACTTGGGGTAGCGGATTTGTATTGAACACAGGAGTAGGCAATCTTTTCAAAAACTGCATTATAGAAGACATCGGATGGATAGGCACATTTAGTTCTGGCATATTCACAACGGCCGATAAAACGAGAATAGAAGATTGTACGTTTAAGGACAACGGAAGATTTCAGATAAGAGTTAGAGCGGATGGCAAAACAGACATAATCCACAACGAATTTAGTGGAGCTATGAGCATGAGCGAAGATGCCGGAGCTATTTCATCTGAGAGTTCCGGATGGATAGGTGCATTAGACATGAAAGGATCGGAAATAGCCTATAACAAAATACATGATGTAAAAGGATTTCCGGTTTCTGGTGGAGGATATTCAAAGCAGTTTATGCTAGGAATTTATCTAGAGGATGTGGAAAACTACACAGCACATCACAATTTAATTTATGATATAAGAGCCGTTGGGGCGGACGTAGAAGATTTTGACTGTGCTGGTGCTATGCTTTATATGGGGCCAAGATATAATTCTATGCATAAGCCGATAAGATTTTATAATAATACAGCATGGAATTGCGATAAAGGAATTAATCTTTGGAATATAGAAATAGCAAACTTTGAGGAATTAAGAGCAAACGGCATGGAACAAGAAGATGCTTCTGGCCTTATGTCGGATGGCCGATTTGCGAATAATATATTCCCACGTGCGACACGTTGCGATATGAAAAGTATCGCCTAAACCTTTGAGAGTAGGGCTTAAGAACTAATAATCTGAACGATCGAATGAGAGGGTAACGCCTTGAAAGGTCGTCCATAAATCTCCGAATGGCGTGAATATGGTAAAATATTAAACGTCATAAGCTCGGTAAAGTTGGCTGAGAGCATACCCAAGTACTAGGAAGTCCTAGAAAACGGAAAAGTGAACCAGAGGTGGTCAAGTATGTGATAGGTCGGTGGTCAAAATTTTATGAGAAAAATAACAACTCATAGAAAGAAAAATATCCATGGTAAGAATGGAGTGTAAAAACCCTGACGAAATTCCGAATGTACAGGTCTAAAATATGAATATGTAGAAATGCATATACCACAAAAGGTGGGGTTAGTGAGGTAAAGTAAAATTGTGGGATATGAAATACCTTATAATGTTATAGGCATTATCTAGCTAACAGGCTTAGAGGAATTACCTAAAGATATATGAAAAGATAAGATTATTGGAACGTGGAAAACTAGGAATATGGAGAGTTTACCCTCAATGAAATATTGTCTTATAAGCCAACTGGAAATACGGTAAAATAGACTTAATCCTAGTGAGAGTAGGGGCACAGTACCGATGAAACTATGATAACAAATAGTGGAGGGATAGCCCCAAGACGATAATTAATAAAATATTTAAAATCAAAATAATCAAAGGTTCTTGTATGACTAAAAGAGGTGATACTCTATCAAGGAGGTAAGCCGACTTTGACAGTTAGAATAGAAAAGAAACAACTTTTGAGAAATTATGAATACTATGACATACAGCGAGAATTTGACGAATTATATCACAAAAGTGTAAATAATGAGTCATTTTACAACCTAATAAACCTGATAACGTCTGAAAAAAAATATTAACCTAGCTTATAGGAACATTAAAGCTAACAAAGGTAGCACAACTCCAGGAACTGACGGTATGACAATAAAAGATCTGAATCCTATAAACAAACTAGAATTAAACCAAAAAATTCAGAATAAATTCAAAAATTACAATCCAAAGCCAGTAAAAAGGATAGAAATACCAAAGCCTAACGGTAAAACTAGACCATTAGGGATACCCTGTATAGATGACAGATTAATTCAACAATGTATCAAACAAGTTTTAGAACCCATTTGTGAGGCTAAATTCCATAATCACTCATATGGATTCAGACCAAATAGAAGTACACATCACGCCATAGCAAGAACACAATTCCTAATTAATAAAAATAAATTGTACTACTGTGTTGACATAGACATCAAAGGTTTCTTTGACAATATAAATCACAGCAAATTAATTAAACAACTTTGGACTATGGGAATTAAGGATAAGACACTATTAAAAATTCTGATTAAAATCTTAAAAAGTGAAGTGGAAAATATAGGAAAACAAAATAAAGGAACCCCGCAGGGTGGAATTATCTCACCACTATTATCTAACGTAGTTTTAAATGAGTTAGATTGGTGGATAAGTGATCAATGGGAGACCTTTGTGACAGAACATGACTATACCAGGCTAAATAAAGATGGTCATATTAATAAGGGTGACAAATATAGAGCTTTGAAAAAATCAAAAATGAAAGAAGTGTATATAGTTAGATATGCAGACGACTTCAAACTCTTTTGCAGAGACTATAAATCAGCTCAAAAGATATATATAGCGGTAAAACAATGGCTAAAAGAAAGACTGGATTTGGATATTAGTAAAGAAAAATCTAAAATAACCAATGTAAGAAAAGGTAAAACTGAATTCTTAGGATTTAAATTATGGGCAACAGATAAAGGAAACAAAATCGTATGTAATAGTAAAATGACTGATAAGGCAAAAAAACAAGTAAAAGAAAATATCAAAAAGCAAATTAAAAAAATACAGAAGGATAGAACAGCTAAACAAGCCAACAAATTAAATGCTATCATACTAGGTGTTCACAATTATTACAAAATAGCAACTAATATAAGCTTGGACATGACAGAAATTGCCTATGAAGTCAACAGAACCTTTGATAATAGATTGAAATTCGAAAAGAAAGAAAAAATATACAGGTCGACAATATATGAAAAACTCTATGGAAACTATGTAAATCATAGATATGTAGCGGGTATAGCAATATTCCCAGTGCATGGATGCAAAACATTTCCCACAATGAATTTCACGCAAGCGATATGTAATTACACAGAAAATGGAAGAAACCTAATCCATAAAGAAGTGAACATATCAAGTAATTTAATACGATATATGCTAAACAATAGTGATAATAACAATATAGAATTAGCTGACAATAAAATATCATTAGTATATGGACAAAAAGGACTGTGTGGAGTAACTGGAAATAGATTAGAAATAGGTAATTTTGAATGTCATCATAAAAGACCTAAGAAACTGGGAGGAACTGATGAATATAAAAACCTAATACTAATCAACACTGAAATACACAAACTAATTCATGCAACAAACGACATTATAATTAATAAATATGTGAATGAAATTAGAAACAAAAACAAAACCGACCTAGATTTCAATATAATTTTGAAAAAAGTTAACACTTTACGAATTAAAACTGGAAATTTTGAAATTAAATAAAGTAAATTAATATCGTTGGAACGCCGTATGAGGTGAAAGTCTCACGTACGGTGTGGAGCAGGGGAAAAGATGGAGATCATCTCAAAGTCTTACCTATTGCTATCTAGTAGAAACACAATAAGTTATATAGCACAAAACATTACTTCTTCGGGAGCCAAGATAGACTTTGTACCTTTACCTGGCCCAAGCAAAAGTTTAACCACAAATAACGTAGAAGAATTTTTTGCCCATTGTGCTACTGTTGGATATCCGTTTAATCCGGAAGGTAATACTACAGCAAACGAAGAAACTTTTGTAGACGCTAAGCATGGAGATTTTAGATTAGCTCCGCATTCTAACGCTAAAAATATTGGAGTACCAATTGAGGGCATAACTTCTTCGGACAAACCAGATGCCGGCGCACTAGAAGGTGATGGCAGAGTATTAACGGCTGGTTCTACGCTAAAAATTCCGACATTTAAAGAAATTGTTTAAAATTTTATTTGTGTTATAATTTTTATGTTTAGTTGAGCGTGGAGATTTTAAGTTAGCATCAAATTTTAATGCTAAAAATATAGGAGTACCGATTACCGATTGAGGGCATAACCTCTTCGGACAAACCAGATGCCGGCGCACGAGAAGGTGATGGCAGAGTGTTAACGGCTGGTTCTACGCTAAAAATTCCGACATTTAAAGAAATTGTTTAAAAATTTAAGTAATCTACAATTTTTATATTTAATTATTTTGAATAATATGTTATAATAAAAAAGATTACTATGGTAAAATAAAAAAACGCTATAGTAATCTTTAATATTTAGGAGGATATTATGGGTTTGGTTCATGTTTTCGAAAAAGAGGTTCCAGATAATTTTAAAGATAGTATATCTTTTGGATCTATATCCGAAGCGATTCAACAAGCATCAAGTGGTGATACTATATTAATTCATGAAGGCGTTTATCGTGAAACTGTAAATATAGAAACGGATAATATAACAATCAAAAATTTTGAAAATGATTATGTATTAGTAACTGGGCTAGATATAATTGATGATTGGAAATTAGATTTAAATCATCCGACTGCCGGAGTGAAAGTAGCTAAAGTTCCGCAGGCATGGAATAATTGCAATTTGGAATATACGCAAGTGTTTATAAATGGAAACATGGGCGATATGGCCAGACATCCAAACCGAACCATTTCTTCTATGATGGACCCCATGGCCGAAGGAAGTGGCTATGGAATGGTATCGAACGTTTACAAAAAGGTTAATGAGCCGGCAAGCGTAACATTCGAAGAAGATTTACCGAATGTAGATTTAGCGGGCGGAATTTTCCGAGGATTAATAGGAAAGAATCGTCAATATCCGTTAGGCAAAATTGTAGCTAACGAAAATAATACGGTCAAATTTGAAGCGGTCAATAAAACCTTATGGCGACCAGAAGATGAAGTTGACGTAGCATTTCACAAGTTCGGATTTGCCATGGTTATGCATAAGAACTTAATAGATATTCCGGGCGAATGGTTTTTAGAAGGAGAGAACATATATTATTTGCCAAAATCAGATAATGAAACTGTTGAGATGCAGATGCGAGAAAAAGTATTAACGATTCAAGCTAATAACATAACTTTGGCCGGGATTCATTTTAAAGCAGGAAATGTAAATTTCACAAATTCAAATAATTGCAATATAACCGGTTGTTCATTCAGATATCTATATCCATTTTGGTTAGCGCCATCACATGACGATGTAGCAATAGATCGAAACATTAACACTACCGGAATTTTTATGGAAAACTGTAGTTATAATAAATTTGAAGAAGTTTATGTAGCACACACCTGGGGAACAGGGATTGTGTTAGCCGGAGGAACAGGCAATAGTTT